>ENA-UOIV01000184-UOIV01000184.1-human-gut-metagenome-genome-assembly--contig:-C59-NODE-184-length-73789-cov-38.540890_pt1 | contig 73789 bp, 60 predicted proteins | sample MGYA00242333_ERZ723880 | MGnify/ENA metagenome assembly ERZ723880 | reverse complement strand
CTGTAACCGGCTGATCCGTAGTCAGCTACTCTATTCAGTTGAGCTACGCGGCCTTGTTTGTTTTACGGGTGCAAAGATACGTACTTTTTTTGAATTAGCAAGAGATACACAAACTTTTTTTGAAAAAAATTACTCGATGAACCGATAATTAAACAGCTGCCAGCCGAGTGTCAACCCCACATTCCACTCCTTTTTCGGTGAGCTATAATGATTTACATATGCAGATATTGCTCCAAAGGGCAATTGGCATATTACAGAAATTTCTCCTATATATTCAAATCGCGAAAACGCTTTTCCATAATAAGCTTTGTTCAATGCATTCTTTTTAATAGGAAATATTGGTACGAAACCATAAAATTCAGAACGGAATTGGAACATATCATTGAAAACAAAAATAGGCTTGATACCCGCTGCCAAGAATTGGTTGGCCCGGAATGCTTCATTATACATTAACTTACTATGAGGAGTAGGAGAAAAATCTGCCGCCTGCAACATGGTTGCCGTATAATTCTCCGAAAAGTTCTTCGATGAATACAGCATCTCTGCCATCCATCCCAAAGTAAATTTGGGACTCATAGTATGATAGGCATATTTCATATAAGAAATTTGCAGCCAAGATTGCCTTTCTTTAGTCGTAACACTCGTTTCCGTCGGATTTCCCGGTATAAATTTCTCCTTTCCGCTAAAGACCTGTGCCACCAGTTTTTCAAAATACCCTTTAGTGGCATACTGTCGTGCATTCAGCGTACTCCCATAAAATCCAATAGCCCCTCCCAAAAGGTTGTAGGTACTCCTATCCGAACGGTCCTTGTCAAAATTAATCACACTGGACTGAAAGTAATTGTCTTGAAGTTTCCCATATCCGATGCTTATTTCCGCCCGTTTATTGGCCAAAAAAGGCAAGGCTACCATCAGCTTGACAAAACGTTCATCTTTAGAGTTAAAAGAGGGCTTATCATTCTTAGAAAAGAGTTTGTCCTTTTTATAATAATCGAACGTACTTAAAGAAGCAATAAGGCGGTAAGAGGTTGGAATACGGGTAGGAAGGTCTATCTTGGCCATAAGCTGCGCATTATTATATACCTTGCCAATCTGGCCGTCAAGGGTTATTTCTTTGGAATAATAATTCAAGTCCTGATAACCCAATCCCAAATAAATCTGATTAGAGCTGGTTGTCGAGACACTTCCACCCATCCTTACAGAAAAATTATCTTCCATTTTCACTTTCAGATGCAGCGAATACAAGTCGTTTTCAGAGTCATATACAGCATGAGGTATAATCTCCGATATCATATTATCAGACAGCAAACGAAAATATCCACGTTTCAAATCTTCATATGTAAACACCTCATGGTCTTCGTCATGAAATTCTTTTTTGATATACGCCTGCTGTTGTGGATTGGCGCCCTCTATATAGATGTCCCTAAAGCGGAATTGAGGCAAATTACTGCGGTAGACCAACCGCCTTAAACGAACATTTTCCGCACTTACCCTCCGATGAATACGACCTTTTATAGAATCCATTAAACTGATAGTCCGGTTATAGCCGATATCGTGCAACTCCTGCAAACGGTCAAAGTCCAAAAGGCTGACATCATCATACTTGAATGTCATAATAATGCCTAAAGAATCCGGAAGAGTATAATCCGTCTTCTGCATAATCATATTTTCAAGCTGGCTCATCAAATCATTCTCTTTCGGCTTACCGGGGTTGGCGGCTACCACGCTACCTATGATGACTTCCGGTTTAAAGTCCTCACGCATAATATCTGTGGGGAAATTATTATAAATTCCACCGTCATAAGCTAAAACGCTATCAATCTCTATCGGTTTGAAAACAAACGGAAAACTCATGGAAGCGCGTACCGCATCTCCCAAATCTCCTCTACGCATAATCAACGGTTTCTTGTTATATACATCGGAGGCAATACACCGGAAAGGCACAAACAGGCGGTTAAAATCGCCGCTGCATGCAGCCGTAGCCCGTGCAAATAGCTCCACAAAGACCAGATTCATCTGAATGGGATTTACCATGCTTGTAGGAAGTATCTGAGGCTTGATATGCAGCGAGTCCTTAAAGGAGAAACGGATATTGAAAAACTCCGGGGTCGGCCGGTTCTGTTTGAAATAATATCCGTATTCGGGTTCTACCTGTCCTGAATACCAGCGTTTGAAGTCTTCGGAACGCAATAAAGCCTCCATATCATCGGGAGAGTACCCCATAGCATAGAGTGAACCTATGATAGCTCCCATAGAAGTACCCGTAATGTAGTCGATAGGAATATTGTTTTCCTCCAAAGCGCGAATGATACCGATATGGGTCATGCCTTTCGCACCTCCGCCACTCAAAACAAGTCCTACTTTCTGAGCTTGCACAAACGGCAGAAGCAATAAACAGGCTGACAAAAACAAAAAAAATCTTTTCATGAATACGGTTTCGAGTGAAATATACTAATTTATTCAATGCTCAAATATAGACAATTGTTTCCAAAAACCTCGTATCCAACGAAAAAAAACAGACCTATTACGAAAAAACAGACAAAAAAAGGGCATTACAACTCATATTAGCTGCAATGCCCTGTTATAATAGAAATCTAAAGGGGCTTATTTAATCAAATCGATGCTTCTCTTTACAAAATTATTCAAAGCTTCACCTTTCAACATGCCATTTTGAAGCAATGCCAAATCAATAAGTTGACGGACAACCTTATTCTGAGCGGCATAGTCGGCAAACAATCCATTTTTCCGGTTTTTCAAATCTTCCCACTTCTTATCCAAATCATTTACCTCATCCTTTTCGATTGTAGGAATATCCTCATCTTTCTTGCCCTCCTGCTTCTTTTTCAATTCATTACGACGAGTATTTACATCGTCCATTTCTTTTTGAATCGGAGCAACGGCAGCCGCACATTCCTTGTCTTCATCAGCCAGAATCTCTTTTACCAGCTTATGGTCGGCATTCAATACCAGGTTGAACATGTCCGGCATTTCGCCATAGAAACTCATTCCTGCCTGGATATTAGCCATTTCTTTCATACGACGCATGTACTCGCTTTGAGTAATCATGACCGGTGAAGCATTTTCACCCAAAGCTTGAGCCATTACATTGAACTCTGTCTTTTCTATCTGCGGCAACTGGCTCTTGAAGATAACAGAGAGAACCTCCTGTTTATCGGCTTCCAAGACATCTTTCGCCTTGTCTTCCTTCACTATCAGATTGTCAACGACATCACTGTCTACACGGGTGAAACGCACTTTCTCGAACTTTTGCTCCAGCATGCTTACCATGGCAACATCAAGCTGGCCGCCCATCAACAGCACATTATATCCCTTATTCTTGGCAGCCTCGATATAGCTGTATTGCTCATCTTTGTTGTTGGCATACAGATAAATCAGATTGCCATCCTTATCCGTCTGGCTATCCTTTATCAAGGTCTTATACTCTTCGAAGGTATAATACTTGTCATCCGTATCGGAAAGAAGGGCGAAATCCTTTGCCCTATCATAGAAATCCTCTTGTGTGAGCATTCCGTAGTTAATGAAGATTTTCAAATCGTTCCACTTCTCTTCAAATTGCTTACGGTCGTTCTTGAATATGGATTGCAAGCGATCGGATACTTTCTTCGTAATATATGTAGAGATTTTCTTCACATTGGAGTCACTCTGCAAATAGGAACGGGACACGTTCAGCGGAATATCCGGCGAATCGAGTACACCGTGCAGCAATGTCAGAAAGTCCGGAACAATACCCTCTACAGAGTCCGTTACATAGACCTGATTGCAATAAAGCTGGATTTTGTTCTTGTTCAACTCTATATTGCTCTTTACCTTCGGGAAGTACAGAATACCAGTAAGATGGAACGGATAATCCACGTTCAGATGTATCCAGAACAAGGGTTCATCGGACATCGGATAGAGGTCGCGATAGAACTTCTTGTAATCCTCGTCTTTTAATTCGCTGGGCTTCAGCGTCCACAACGGATTAGCGTTGTTGATGATGTTATCTTCGGATGTTTCAACCTGCTTGCCGTCTTTCCATTCTTTTTTCTTGCCGAATGCAACAGGAATAGGAAGGAAGCTGCAATACTTCTTCAAAAGAGAAGAGATGCGCGCTTCTTCAAGGAATTCCTTGCAATCGTCGTCTATATAAAGAACGATATCCGTACCGCGTTCTGCCTTGTCCGTATCTTCGATGGTAAACTCCGGACTACCGTCGCAAGTCCATTTCACGGCTTTAGCACCATCCTGATAGGATTTGGTGATGATTTCGACCTTCTTGGCAACCATAAAAGCCGAGTAAAAGCCAAGTCCGAAATGACCGATAATGGCATTGGCATCATTCTTATATTTCTCCAGGAAGTCGTTGGCTCCCGAGAATGCAATCTGATTGATGTATTTATCTATTTCTTCTGCCGTCAGGCCGATACCACGATCGGATACGGTAATCGTATCCTTGCCTAAAGACACATGCACGGTCAAATCACCGAGTTCACCCTTAAACTCACCGATAGAAGCCAGTGTTTTAAGTTTCTGGGTAGCATCGACGGCATTAGAGACTAACTCACGAAGGAAGATTTCATGGTCACTGTACAAAAACTTTTTGATAACGGGGAAGATATTCTCTGTAGTTACCCCAATATTTCCTTTTTGCATACTAAGTTTATATTTTTAGATTTGTATTTTTATTGTTTTGGCAAACTGAACACAAAAAAAATGCCAGTCCCGGAGAACTGACATTTTGACTGTTTTATTATAAAGGCTTGTTAGGCTTTGGTTATACTCAACTCATCTTTTTCCTTATCGACAGAAACATTAACCGTATCACCGGGCTGTAATCCGGCAGACACAATCAGCTCCGAAAGTCCGTCTTCCAGATAATTCTGAATGGCACGCTTCAACGGACGGGCGCCAAACTGCACATCGTAGCCTTTGGCAGCAAGGAATCTCTTGGCTTCATCATCTACAACCATCTTATAGCCAATGGCTTCAATCCGTTCATACAAACCTTTCAGCTCTATGTCCACAATCTTCGTAATGGCATCCAGCGAAAGCTGGTCAAACGTTATGATTTCATCCAGACGGTTCAGGAACTCAGGAGCAAAGGTCTTGTTCAATGCTTTCTGAATCACACTGCGCGAGTACTCGTTATCATCCGTACGTGCCTGTGCCGCAAAACCTACGCCACGACCGAACTCTTTCAACTGGCGGGTACCGATATTGGAGGTCATGATGATGACTGTATTCTTAAAGTCAATCGTTCTGCCATAATTGTCAGTAAGACGTCCCTCATCCAACACCTGCAACAAGATATTGAACACATCCGGGTGAGCTTTTTCAATTTCGTCCAACAGCACTATGGAATAAGGTTTCCGGCGTACCTTCTCAGTCAACTGTCCGCCTTCCTCATAACCGACATACCCCGGGGCCGCTCCAATCATACGGGACACCGTATATTTCTCCATATATTCGCTCATATCAATGCGTATCAGCGCATCGCTGGAACCAAACATATATTTAGCCAACTGCTTGGCCAAATGCGTTTTACCCACGCCGGTAGGACCGAGAAACATAAACGTTCCGATAGGGCGGTTAGGGTCTTTCAAGCCTACACGGCTGCGCAGGATGGCTTTGGTAAGTTTTTCTATCGCAGCATCCTGAGCCACAACTTTTGCCTGCAAATCTTCTTTCATACCTGCAAGCTTAAGGCCTTCCGCCTGAGCCATACGTTGCACCGGAATACCGGACATCATCGATATGACATTGGCTATTTCTTCCTCTCCAACGAGCTGACGGTCGTCTTTGAGACGTACTTCCCATTCCTCTTTCATTTCATCCAGGCGAGCGGAAAGTTCTTTCTCTCTATCCCGATAACTGGCGGCCAGTTCAAAGTTCTGCGACTTTACGGCTTCAGCCTTCAAAACACGTGCGTCTTCTATCAGCTTTTCTTGCTCTTCAATCTCTTTGGGAACATTAATGTTCGTCAGATGCACACGCGAACCGGCTTCGTCCAAAGCATCAATGGCTTTATCCGGGAAGTTACGGTCGGTTATATAACGCTCTGCCAACTTGACACATGCCTCTAACGCTTCGTCCGTATAGCTCACATTATGATGGTCTTCGTACTTCTCTTTTATGTTTCTCAGTATCTGGAGCGTTTCTTCCGGAGTAGTGGGTTCTACTATAACTTTCTGAAAACGACGCTCCAAAGCACCGTCTTTCTCGATATTCTTTCTGTATTCGTCAAGCGTGGTAGCACCGATACATTGTATTTCGCCGCGAGCCAAAGCCGGCTTCAACATATTGGCTGCATCCATAGAACCGGCAGCTGCACCGGCGCCTACAATAGTATGAATCTCGTCTATGAACAAGATTACGTTCGGATTCTTCTGCAACTCATTGATAATGGAGCGAATGCGCTCTTCAAACTGTCCGCGGTATTTGGTTCCGGCTACAACAGAGGCCATATCGAGCATTATCACCCGCTTGTCAAACAAGATACGGGATACTTTCTTTTGAACGATACGCAGTGCCAACCCCTCTACAATAGCCGACTTGCCGACACCCGGCTCACCAATCAGCACCGGATTGTTTTTCTTACGACGACTCAATATCTGCGCCAAGCGTTCTATCTCACGCTCACGCCCTACAACCGGATCGAGCTTGCCTTCTTCTGCCGCACGGGTCATGTCCGTACCGAAGTTATCCAGGACCGGAGTATCATTGGAAGACTTCTTCGAGGCAGTCTGTGCAGAAGAAGCCGCTCCTTGTCCTGCATTGCGAGAAGAGTGGGACATGTTCATGTCTTCATCCTCTTCTTCCTCTTCTTCCGGAAATCCCATACCAGCATTCGGGTTGGTGGATTGCATTGTAAGCTGTTCAAATACAGCTTGATAATTCACCTGGTTCTCTTCCAGGACGGTGGCAGCCAGGTTGTCGCCATCCTTCAGTATAGCCAACAGCACATGTTCGGCATCGGCTGTTGAACTCTTTAAAATGCGCGCTTCCAGAATGCACATCTTCAATATCTTAGCGGCCATTGGCGACAATGGCACATCCGCATCGGGTAATAGGGTGTCGTCTTCGGCATCTCTCAAGAAGCTTTCAATGCGCTTTTTTACTTGCTTCAAGTCTATATCGAGTTTCATCAATATCTCGATAGCTTTTCCTCCACCGTCACGTAGCATGCCGAGCAGAAGATGTTCCGGGCCAATATATCTATTTCTCAGTCGATTGGCTTCTTCCTTGCTATAAGTTATAATATCAGAAACTCTTTGTGAAAATTGATTGTTCATATAATTTTTATCTCCTTAATTAAAGGTTTTGACTGACAAAGATACGCATTTCTTTATATTGCATACCATAAACTGGATTAATAATATACAAATCCCGTGCCATAAATCACATCTTTCCGGTTCGCCCTACACATTATATTATAATACGTGGGAATTTCATCCGTACCAACGGTTGGTATTCGATGTACCAACCTAAGAAACTTCATATACCTAAGCTTGGTACGGCTCGTACCTTAGTAAGGTACACCGAGTACCAAAGGGAGGTATCTTTTCTGGTACTTGTATCTGTCTTATTTTTAACCGATTATACATCAAACGAAAAACCATACATCCAAACGGGGTTTCAAGCATGGAAATCTGCAACAAAGTTTATGAGGGAAAACTTTTGTATATCGTAAAAAAGCAGTACTTTAGCGTGGTTTTTCACAAACCCCAAAATGTATAATTAATAATCTTTTTAAATGCTTGAACAAGACAGAATTATAAAGATTAACATCGAGGAGGAAATGAAGTCTTCGTACATTGACTACTCCATGTCGGTCATTGTTTCACGTGCCCTTCCGGATGTTAGAGATGGTTTTAAACCTGTTCACCGAAGAATTCTTTTCGGTATGATGGGACTGGGAAATACGTCGGATAAACCCTATAAGAAATCTGCGAGAGTTGTCGGTGAGGTATTAGGTAAATATCACCCGCACGGTGACTCATCCGTATATGGCGCTCTCGTCCGTATGGCACAGCCGTGGGCTATGCGCTACATGCTTGTAGACGGACAAGGCAACTACGGTTCTGTGGACGGTGACAGCGCAGCCGCCATGCGTTACACGGAATGCCGCTTGCAAAAGATTGGAGAAGAAATGATGCAGGATCTTGATAAAGAGACTGTAGACATGCAAACCAACTTCGATGACTCGTTGCTGGAACCTACCGTAATGCCGACCCGCATTCCGAACCTTCTTGTTAACGGTGCTTCCGGTATCGCCGTAGGTATGGCCACGAATATGCCGACCCATAATCTGTCCGAAGTGATAGATGCCTGCGTCGCATATATCGACAATAATGATATCGACATCGAAGATTTGATGACTTACGTCAAAGCTCCCGACTTCCCGACAGGCGGTTATATATATGGTATGAGCGGTGTGCGCGAAGCCTACATGACTGGTCGCGGACGTGTCGTAATGCGCGCCAAGGCTGAGATTGAAACATCTTCCACGCATGACAAAATCGTCGTAACCGAAATTCCTTACGGAGTAAATAAGGCCGAATTAATCAAATCCATCGCCGATTTAGCCAACGAAAAAAAGATAGAGGGCATTTCCAATGCCAACGACGAGTCTGACCGCGAAGGTATGCGCATCGTCATCGACGTAAAACGCGATGCCAACGCCAGTGTAGTGCTGAACAAGCTCTACAAGATGACATTGTTGCAGACTTCCTTCGGCGTAAACAACGTGGCATTGGTACACGGGCGTCCTCGATTGCTGAACCTGAAAGACCTCATCAAGTATTTCGTAGAGCATCGTCACGACGTAGTTATCCGCCGTACACAATATGATTTGCGTAAAGCTAAAGAACGTGCCCATATCTTAGAAGGTTTGATTATCGCATCGGACAATATTGACGAGGTAATCAAAATCATCCGTGCCGCCAAAACTCCGAATGACGCAATCAGCGGTTTGATGGAGCGTTTTGAATTAACTGAAATCCAATCGCGCGCCATCGTAGAGATGCGTCTGCGCCAGTTAACCGGACTCATGCAGGACCAACTCCATGCCGAGTATGAGGAAATCCAAAAGCAGATTGCTTATCTGGAAGAAATCCTTGTTAACGACGAACTCTGCCGCAAGGTTATCAAAGATGAATTAATCGAGATTAAAACTAAATACGGTGATGAACGCCGCTCTGAAATAGTTTATTCGTCGGAAGAATTCAACCCGGAAGATTTCTATGCAGACGATGAAATGATTATTACCATTTCTCATATGGGATATATCAAGCGTACGCCGTTAAGCGAATTCCGTGCCCAAAACCGCGGTGGGGTAGGTTCTAAGGGAACAGAGACACGCGATGAGGACTTTGTAGAACATATATATCCTGCAACAATGCACAATACCATGATGTTCTTCACTCAAAAAGGTAAGTGCTATTGGCTGAAAGTATATGAGATACCCGAAGGAACCAAAAATTCTAAGGGACGCGCCATTCAGAACCTATTGAATATAGACTCTGATGACGCCGTAAATGCATACCTGCGCGTGAAGAACCTGAACGACCAGGATTTCATTAACAGTCATTATGTACTGTTCTGCACAAAGAATGGCGTCATTAAGAAAACATTGCTCGAACAATATTCCCGTCCTCGCCAAAATGGTGTCAATGCCATTACAATCCGCGAAGATGACCGCGTAATCGAGGTGCGCATGACTAACGGTGACAATGAGATTATCATTGCCAATCGCAACGGACGTGCTATCCGTTTCCACGAAAGTGCCGTACGCGTAATGGGACGTACAGCTACCGGTGTACGCGGCATGACGCTCGATGAAGACGGGCAAGACGAAGTTGTCGGAATGATTTGCATCAAAGACCCTGAAACTGAGACAATCATGGTTGTGTCAGAACAAGGATACGGTAAACGTTCTGATATTGAGGATTATCGTAAGACAAACCGTGGCGGTAAAGGTGTAAAAACTATGAATATCACCGATAAAACCGGCAAACTGGTAACAATCAAGTCTGTAACAGACGAGAATGATTTAATGATTATCAATAAATCGGGTATCACCATCCGTCTGAAAGTAGCAGATGTTCGTATAATGGGACGTGCTACGCAGGGAGTACGACTGATTAATCTTGAAAAACGTAATGATGAAATTGGATCCGTATGTAAAGTTACCTCGGAAACCGAAGAGGATATCATTGCAGAAGAGGATAGCGATGCATCAGAAAAAACTCAGAACGATATAGTAAACAATGAAAATGAAGAATAGACACAATATTAATTTAAAATTTTCTACAATCATGAAAAGAGTATTATTTTCAATGGTTTTACTACTTGCGGCAGGCTTTACCTTCGCTCAGGAAAAGAGCGTGAAAGAGGCAAAAAGCATCGCTAACGACGTAAAACCGGATTTTGCACAAGCAGAGAAGCTCATCAATGAAGCTCTGAACAATGCTGAAACCAAAGACAACGCCGAAACATGGGATGTAGCCGGCTTTATTCAAAAGAGAATCAATGAAAAGGAAATGGAGAATGCTTATTTAAGAAAGCCTTATGATACTCTTAAAGTGTATAACAGCGCACTGAATATGTGCAAATACTACTTTAAATGCGATGAACTTGCACAGATTCCTAACGAAAAAGGTAAAATCAAAAATAAGTTCAGAAGATCGAACAGTGCTGCTATATTAGCTGCGCGTCCCAACCTGATTAACGGTGGTATCCAGTTCTTTAATTTAGATAAGAATAAAGAGGCTTTGGATTTCTTCGCAACTTATGTAGACATTGCCATCAATCCTATGTTTGAAAAGGAGAATCTGCTTCAAACAGATACTGTATTGCCCCAAATTGCTTATTATGCAAGCTTAGCTGCAGCCAAAATGGAAGATTATCCAAGCGTGTTGAAATATGCACCTTATGCAAAGGAGGACAAAGAAGTGGGTAAATATGCCATGGAATTTATTTCTACAGCATTGAAAGCTCAAGGTGATACTGTCAAGTGGATCGCTTCCTTAAAAGATGGTATCCAAAAGTATCCTGAACATTCATTCTTCTTTGGACATCTGATTGATTATTATAGCAATAATAATAAGTTTGACGAAGCAATGCAGTTTGCAGATGATATGTTGGCTAAAGATCCTAATAACACATTCTATTTGTACGTAAAAGGATACCTTTATCATAACATGAAAGATTATGAAAAAGCCATTGAATTCTACAACAAAACCATTGAAGTAGATCCTAACTATGCAGAAGCATATTCCAACTTGGGCTTAATCTATTGCCTGCAAGCTCAGGATTTCTCTGAAAAAGCTACTACTGATGTCAATAATCCAAAATACAAAGAAGACCAAGCTACACTGAAAGTTTTCTATGAAAAGGCAAGACCTAATTATGAAAAAGCAAGAGAACTGAAACCTGAACAGAAAGATTTGTGGCTAAATGGATTATACAGAGTTTATTATAACTTACAAATGGGTCCTGAATTTGATGAAATAGAAAAATTGATGCAATAATTGAATTGCTACTATTACCAAAGATAGCTTGAATATGTAAGCTATCTTTGGTATAATTTTCTTCCAAATTAGAGAAGGATAAAGGTTTATTTTAGTTTATGATATCACATATTAAACATAATATTGATATTACACCATTTACATTTTTTCATTTTACATTTGCGCCGTAACCAATTACAAACGTTATGGCGCATTCTTTTTTAAAGCAGTACTCAAAGCAATTCCGTGTGATAAAAGTTCATTATATGGACTTTGAAGACCGTTTCCATGTGAAAACATTCAAGGATTGTTCACTTATTGAAGCCTCTAACGTTTTTAAGGCTTATGCCCGTGCTTTTGGTTGGACTTTTTTAAGCTATGAAACATTTGATTATTAACCTTTAAATATTTCAGTTATGGACAATCAGAAAATTTACAAAACTATTGAAATTATAGTCAAGGCGGTATTAGCTATTGCCGCCTTATGGCTTTGTATCTCATGTACTATGTCTATGAGTATCAGCAAAAACAATATGAACAGTTCCCAATCTACAGAGCAATCACAAGCAACATCTGTGGATAGTACTAACGTGGATGTCGATTATAAGTAATGGCGCTATTTAACCCTTTTTGTAAGTGTCTGAACCCTCAAAGGATAGTTAATCCTTATACACATGAGTGTATGACCGTCCCCTGTGGAAAGTGTAAGGCTTGCATTCTCGCTAAAAACTCTCGTTATGCGTTTCAATGTGATTTAGAAAGCTATTGCTCTATGTATACCGTTTTTGTTACTCTTACCTATGCTCCTAACTATTTGCCTATTGCCACTCCTATGTATTTGGGCAATAATACTGATTTTGGTTTGTTGTGCCGTTATGATTTGGCAGATTTTGATACAGGCGAAAATCTTGGTGTATTTGAGTCTGAGCCCTCGCAATTAAAATTGCTTCAACAGAAGTTCAATTTATGCGGTTCTATCCCCTACCTTAGAAAAACAGATTTACAATTATTTTTAAAAAGATTACGTTACTATGTTACTAAGCGATTGCCCAAAGAGAAAGTGCGTTACTATGCCGTTGGCGAATACGGTCCCGTACACTTCCGCCCGCATTATCATCTCTTATTATTCCTCAACTCAAAAGAAGTCTTACAGATATGTTCAAAGGCTGTATCTGAGGCATGGACCTTTGGTCGTATCGATGTTCAAGTTTCCGAAGGAAAGTGCTCATCATACGTTGCGGGTTATGTTAACAGCAGTGTGCTTGTACCCGAAGTTCTTAAAATGCGTTCCGTCTGTCCATTCTGCCTACATTCTCAAAGGCTGGGTCAAGGCTTTTTGCAAGGTCAACGCTCGAAAGTATATGCGCTTACCCCTCATGACTTTATTAAGAGAAGCCTCGTGCTCAATGGAAAATATAAGGAGTTTGATGTTTGGCGGTCGGCTTACTCTTACTTCTACCCCAAATGTCGAGGATACATTGATAAATCTACACACGAACGTGCTTATAGCTACCGAACTTATGATACAGCGCGGCGTCTATTCCCGTCCTGTGAAACAACGTTCGCGTTGGCGAAAGAAGTAGCTACATTTGTTTATCTGTTTCATCTGAATAAGTCGTCTTATTGTTTGGAATTGTTTGATAGTGGTGCTTTGCATGAGCAGCGGCAACTTTATGACCTTTGTCGGTATTTCTATGATGCAGAAGTAGTTAACTATCCATTGGATAGTATCGAATTTGATAGGTATGCCCATCGTGTTTACGGTGAATTGCTTCTTTCCAAGCATTTCTTATACACTGTTTGTGATAAACCTACCTTGTCGGAGCAAAAACGTAAGCTTAGGCTTATTGAAGATTTTTATAGTCAGTTGGATTACATGCACCTTACTGATTTCTTCGAGTCTCAAAAGCTTTTCTTTGAAAATGAAGATTTCTACGGTGACGGTGATTTATTGTCTGACGAATGGGAAAACACTATCTATCCTTACTTTTACGATAACTTCCGTACTGATATGGAATTGTATAAGAAGACACCCGTTTATTCTCAATATTCTACACAGGTATCTAAACTATTTAATGACCGTATCAAACATAAGAAACTGAATGATTTAAATAAGATATTCATCGATGAAAATAAATAGTATTAACCTTTAATTGTGTTGTTATGGCAAATATTATGTCTCTCAAAAGTCTTAGGAATAAGACTTCCCGAAATGGTTTCGACCTTTCGTTTAAGAAAAATTTCACTGCTAAAGCTGGCGAGCTTCTTCCCGTTATGGTAAAAGAGGTACTCCCTGGCGATAGTTTTAAAATCAATCTTAAGTCCTTTACCCGTACACAACCCGTTAATACGGCTGCATTCGCCCGTATGCGTGAATATTACGATTTCTATTTTGTGCCTTATGATTTGCTTTGGAACAAGGCAGGTACAGCATTGACACAAATGTATGACAATCCGCAACATGCTGTTTCGCTTGACCCTACTAAGAATTTTGTTTTGAATGGCGATATGCCCTATTGTACTACGGAAGATATATCTTTTTATCTTTCTAATTTGCTTCGTAAACCGACTAGTTCATTTCCGGTTAACAATTATTTTGGTTATTCTCGTGCTTCTTGCTCTGCAAAACTTTTGGAGTATTTGGGTTATGGTAATTTTTATACTTATGTTAATGGTGAAGCTCCGGATTGGCAAGACTCCCCTCGTATTGCTAATTTGGAATTGAATTTGTTCGGACTTTTGGCATATCAAAAGATATATGCCGATTATTATCGTGATAGTCAATGGGAACGTATTTCGCCATCTACTTTTAATGTTGACTATCTTTCCGGTGACAATATGAAAGTAGATTTTTTATCGGATGTTTTTATGCAGAATTACAACTTTTTCGATTTGCGTTATTGTAATTGGCAGAAAGATTTGTTTCACGGTGTTTTACCCCGTCAACAGTATGGTGATGTTGCTACGGTTTCTTATCCGTCTGCCGTTTCTAATCTTGGTGCTGCTACTTTGACGAATGGTACTCTTCGTGAATTTCAAGGAGACCAAGACCCTACCTTTAAGTCTGCTACTGTTGGTAATATTACGTTGACTGACCCCGTTTCTATTTCTGCATTTTCTATTCTTGCACTTCGTCAAGCTGAATTTTTGCAAAAATGGAAAGAGATTACACAATCTGGTAATAAGGACTATAAAGACCAGATAGAAAAACATTGGGGTGTTTCTGCAGGTGATGCCCTTTCGGAAATGTGTACTTATCTTGGTGGTATCAGTTCGAGCCTTGATATTAACGAGGTTGTAAATACAAATATTACAGGTGATAATGCTGCCGATATTGCAGGTAAAGGCACAGGTGTTTCCGGTGGTTCTATCAATTTTAATGCTGGTGCTAAGTATGGACTTATTATGTGCATCTATCATTGTTTGCCTATGTTGGATTATACTACTGATTTTGTAGATACAGCTTTTACTAAGATTAATGCGGCTGATTATGCTATCCCCGAATTTGACCGTGTCGGTATGCAGGCTGTTCCGCTTATTCACATGATGAACCCTTTGGCATCTGAAATTAAAATTAGTAACCCTGAATCTCTTATTCTTGGTTATGCTCCCCGCTATATTGATTATAAAACCTCTTTTGATGTCTCTGTAGGTGCTTTTAAGGATGCCTTAAAAAATTGGGTTATCTCTTATGGTAATCAGTCATTAATCAATCAGTTAGGTTATGAAGACCCTACCGGCTCGCCTGTTCCGTCTTTAGGTGATGTCAATTATACCATGTTTAAGGTAAATCCAAACAGTTTGAACCCATTGTTTGCCGTTGCTGTTAACAGTGAATTGTCTACAGACCAATTTTTGTGTAGTTCATTCTTTGACGTTAAGGTAGTCCGCAATCTTGATACGGATGGCTTGCCTTATTAGTGTATAAAATCATACATATTTTATACAAAATCGTACATATTTACTAATTTATAAAGATATTTTACTATGTGGTGTGTAAAACGTAGATTAGAACCTTTTGAAGTTCCCGTTTCTTTGACGTCTGCCCGTTCTTGTGAACTTATTCAGAGTGAATTCCTTGAAAGAACGCCCGTTAATGAGTTTATGTTTCAGGAAAATGAGTGTTCCGGTAGTAAATCTGTCCGTATTACTTCGGATATTTATATGCTATTCAACCAACAACGTTTAGACCGTATGAGCCGTGAACGTTTGGTTGCTTACTTTGATAATGTTTCTGTGAGCGAACCTAAAATGCGCGAATTACGCTCTAAGTTGAGCGACGACCAACTGTGTAGTTTTGTGAAATCGAGATTTATACAATCGCCTTCCGAGTTGATGGCGTGGTCTCAATATCTGATGAGTTCGCAAGATGAGGTGATAGCAGCCGCTGCTGCCGAACAGCAGACCGAACAACCCGCCCCGTATCAGGTAGACCCGACTCAAGAACCCTAAATATATTTTTTTCCTTTTCTTTCGAGACGTGCAAAAAAGCAATGCAGGGAAAAAATATACGTTTGGCGTTCTGTAGTAAAAATTGTTAAATGTGCGTGTGCGTTTACGCGCGCGTATATTTAACGATTTTTGGTGCAGGTTGATAAACGGATATTTTAGCCCTACTTTATCTTTGCACATCTTGAGAGATAAGGAAAAATTTATAACTCCGTGAGCGCGGGAGCGCGAACACCGCTCTGTCATCTCGGATGACGCCGGAATGCATAGCGTAACGGAGTGAAGCGCGTTAGGGATAGGAGCGAGTATGCCCGCAGGGCATTTGTTTGAGCGGATAGCCCGACCCTTTAGGGTAACGCCCAAATAAAAATAAAAATCAAAAATCTTATGTTGAACGAAAAATTTATACAATTATGGCAACTGCTGCAATGACTGGTGTCGTTGGTTCTGCCATCGGTGCAGGTGCATCACTTATTGGCGGTGCTGGTGCAACTGCCGCGCAAAACGCTGCAAATAAAGAGATTGCACAAATGAACAACGCATTTAATGAAAAAATGTTTGACAAACAAGTTGCTTACAATAAGGAAATGTATCAGCAACAACTCGGCGACCAATGGAAATTTTATAATGATGCAAAGGATAATTCTTGGAAGCTTGTTGAAAATCAACAACAATTTCAAACGGATATGTGGAATAAGAACAATGAGTATAACTCGGCTTCTGCCCAACGTGAGCGCCTTGAAGCTGCCGGACTTAATCCCTACATGATGATGAATGGCGGTTCTGCCGGAACTGCCCAAACAATGTCCGGTTCTGCTGGTGCTGCCCCATCTGGTGGCGCTCCATCTGGACAAGGTGTCACACCGCCTACTGCTACCCCCTACTCTGCTGACTATTCCGGTATCACTGCCGGACTTGGTCGCGCTATTGACGTGCTGTCTTCTATGCCCGACCGTAAGGTAAAAGAAGCACAAGCGGATAACCTGCGTATCGAGGGTAAATATATTGCCGGAAAAGCTATGGCGCAGATACTTCAAATGAAGACGGAAGCCAAAACGAAAGAAGCCCGCTTAGCTTTGGATAAGCTTATCGCTGATTTCGATAACAATCTGAAAGTATCGAACATGGCTGTTAATGAACAGAATATTGCGGAAAGTAAGGCGCGTACACAATTGGCTGTTACTGAAAATCTCATGCGCCAGCAAGAACTATCTTTCTTGCCTCAGGCTCAAAAACTCCAGCTTGCACAAGGTGCTGCCGATATTGCGTTCCGGTATTCACAGAAGAATTTGACGGATAAGCAAGCACGGCATGAAGTTGAAAAACTCGCGGAAACGGTTGTCCGTGCAAACGGTCAAGCTTTGCAAAATCAATTCGATGCGGAAAGCTATCGCGACCGTGTTACTTCTGTTCGTGTTGCTTTGTGGAATGCTGTTAATGATGGTTTGCCGCGTGATATTGGTGACCACATGTTTGGTAAAAAATTCCAATATGATAAGTTTAGCGATTATTAATAATTGTATTATCTTTGCTCTGGACTTTAAATAATATAATTATGCTATTTGGTGGTATTTTTGGAATACTACAACTTATTTTGTTTGGTATTCTCTTTGTGTTGGTTTGTCGCTTATTGATTGCTGTTACTCGTTATTTCAATCGTAAGTGAAACCTACGTCATTTTCCTGAAAGGCGACCGATTAATGATTTCGGTCGTCTTCTTTCTTGTCCTATTATACGAAAAATGACAGGCCTATGAATTACTCAATAAAATGGTGTCCTATCCCCTTTCATGACCTTATGGAGATATTCGATTTCCTACAACACCTATCCGTTGTGCGGTTATATCAGTTTGACGGTGCGGACATTCTTCTGAATGGTCGGCCCATTCTTCATCTCATGGTCTATTATGATGGTTTTTATCGGATAACTTATAAAACCTTACGCTTATAATGTGTTATTATGTTAAATACAATATTACATTTGTGAAAGTATACTAAACATTCTATCTATATTACATCATAAACATAGGAAATGGGAAATGGGACATGTAATAGTATTAACCATGAAAAGATAAAAAATAAGTGGACTCCACTAAAACTAATTCAGCATTTAGCGGTAGCCCACATTCTTACCTAGACAGATTAAAATTATCATTTCAATTAGGCCGCCCATAGATAACCAGCAATGGTGTATCAGAATGGAAAATCATTTTTCTGGCAATTCCTGGATTAAACAAACGAGAAAATATATTTCGCTTATATGATGTCAATGTAATAATATCTATGTGATTAGTTTTAATATATTCATCCAAACTATTAAGGAAGTCATCATTCTTCACTACATCATAATGAATTTCCAATTGCGGATACTGTTTTTGGAAATACTCTTTAATGCCACCCAACTTTATCTCATTCCAAGTGTCTTTTACATCAGCTAAGTGTATTAAAGAAACTGAGAAACAAAATGGCTTTAAACTATTAATTAATGAATCAAAAGCTATCAAGTCACGCTGGTCAAAATTTGTAATAAATGCAATACGTTTTACAGCGTTAAATTCTTTGAACGGTGTATTCTCCGGAATGGCTAAAACCGGTACGCGGCTACGCTCGATAACTTCAGCGGTTACACTACCAATCAAATCAATATCTTTCTGATTCTTACCACGCGTTCCCATGATGATAATTCTCGGACGATTTTCTTTAGAATAGCGTAATATCTCTTCTTCTGGAATGCCTTCTCTCAATACGCAAGTGTATTTTATATCAGGAAATTCTCCGGATGTAACTTTAGCTTTTACTTTATCGGACAAAGCATTCAAATCCGAGTGTACTTTCTGCAATATATTCCGGACATTCTCTTCATCACTCAACTGATAGTTAAAAACATCACCGTATGGCAATGAAGTCGCATAGATAGGTGTAAAATATACATGAAGCAAAACAACTTCAGCATCTATGTTTTTTGCAAAATTAAAACCGAACTCACACGCTTTCAATGAATAACTTGAAAAATCGACAGGAATCAAGACCTTATTACTGCCTTTCTCTATTTGGGGCATCTTCTCTCCCACTACTTCTTCGGACAACCATGCCGAGCTTTCCGTAATTTTCAAAGCATGCGGTAGATCGCTTTCTTTTATACGAACACGCACACCGGAAGATACAACCGGCTGTATTTGATTTACATTATGGATGTAAGTCTCAATACCTTCATTTTCGAGAACATTCTTTAGTATTTGTGCCTTAGCATACGTAAGAATCGCTAATGTTACTAATTTATCTTCCATAAGTCGTCTATTATATTTATTTACAAAACAAACAAGAAATCCCAATTGTTTCTCAGCAATTGGGATCCTTCTTTACTTTCTTTTCTTAAGCCTGAACAGGTTCAGCAGTTTCACCTGCCATTTCATCTAAAATTTTTAAAGCCCGATCAAGAACGGTAGTATCATCAATCATTACTAAACCGCCATCCGGACCGGGTTCTAAGTGAATTCCAACACTTTTACCCTCCTTAAAGTTATGACCGCCAAAGAAGTTTCTTACAGTGTCAACATTAAGTCCAAGTTCATCGGCTATTCTATGCATACTACCACTAGGTAATGAGTCTTTAATCTTACGGAGTTCATTAAATGTTATCGTTCTCATATTCATAAATTTAATGGTTAATACTTTGTTATTTCTTTATCACGCTATAAACTTAAGGAAAAAAAAAGATAAAACAAACTATTTATCTGTATTTTTCCATTATATGTTTAACATTCCCATAAATACAAAAAGAACCCGTATGAAGTAAAAGGAAATAGTTTCCTTTATTTCATACGGGCTTCTATATTTAGCAATGGATACTCTTAAATCACTTCTATTGCAGAAGCAGGAATCCACCCTACCTTACCATCTTCCAAGCGAATCTCTTTCCATTCGCGCATGGAATTATCTTTAATTTCAATTTTATGCCCTTCATGCAGAACGAATAAACCAGTACCACTTTCACTGGGAGTACTCCGCACTGTGACACTGGGAGATAAGACTATCGCATCATTCCTATCCAGTAATTCACTTTTCTGCTCCGAAGCAAAAATATTACTTAATACAGTAAATACTAAAAATAGAATTCCCGCTATAAACCCGCTTTTTTTCCAGATAATCTGTTTGGAAAAAAAGAATAGGGAAAACGAGATAAGCAAAAGAATAAAAAACACAATACCTAATTTAGCCCAAGCATCTACACTTAAACAATTTGTCAATGACTTAACCCAAGCTACAAAAAATATATCAGGTACAGAAACTACCTTATCTATCGTCTTGGAACGTGCTATTTCCAAATTAGCGCGAATATCTGCATTACCCGGTTGCAATAACAAAGCGCGTTCATAATTTAAAATAGCCTTTGCTATATCGTCTGCTTTATAATAGCTATTACCCAAATTATAATAAACTTCAGCGGCTTCACCTTTTTTCAATAAGCTCTCATATATTTGAATGGCAGAAGCATAATCATTACGCATATATGCACTGTCACCTTGTGCTTTCGTAACATTGTCAACTGATTTAGTTGCAGAAAATTCCGTATGCGAACCTATAGACACAGAATCTTTGGCAGAAGCCGAAGTATCTGCCGTTCCTTGCGCCCAAACAGCTAATCCTATCAGTAGACCAAATGCTAAGGATATTACTTTCTTCATCATTATACCTCCCAATTTAATGTTTTATAGAGTTTTCCATTTTACTGATAACTTCCAAAGAATCTGAATAAACTTTATCCATAGCCTGATTATCATCTCCGGGAGCAAAACGGGCAAACTCACAATTGTTCAATGCATCAAGGAAATCTTTTATCAGTGCATCATCAACACCGTAATTGCGAAGCTCTCCCTCAACATTATCTTTAGATAAACGTGAAACCGGAATACTCAATTTATCGCTAATATATCCCCACAATGCTTTCAATACTTCATCGTAAAATGCATCTTTCTTGTTATCTGCCAACAATTTCCCCGCTAACTTCATACGTTTCACTGCAACTTTATTTGCTTTCTTCGTACGCATTTTGGCAACATTGGCATTGGCTGCAATCTGTTTACGATAAACTATGAAGAACAGGACAAATGCAATGCCGGGCACTATGTAAAACAGCCAATAAGCCAAAGAACCGAAGAAGAAATCTCCTTTTTGAGAAAGGGTTACGTTATTCTGCTTGATATAACGTATGTCCTCATTCAAAACTTTCAAATCTTCTTTATTAGTAAAATTGGCAATAGTCTGAGCTGCATTACCACTTCCCTTTTCTACATGGAGTTCGTATTCCTCGGTCGTTAAAGTCTTGTATGTACGAGATTTAATATCGAAATAGCTGAACTTTACAGCAGGAATCTTATATGTTCCCGCATTACGGGGAATGGCAAGATACTCAATCACCTGACTGCCGGAAAGTCCGGCATTTGTCAAACGGAACTTATTATCAACCTTCGGGTCATAGACTTCAAAGTCTTCTGGGAATTTAACTTCCGGAGTAGAGATTAATTTCAGATTACCCGTACCCGAAATAACAAGCCTCACTGTAACAGCATCGTTTGTCTTAACATTCGTACTATTTATAGAAGAAGAAATACTGAATTCTCCCACTCCTCCAGAAAATCCCGAAGGCTTACCATCCGGTAAAGCTTTTACATCAACAACCAATTTAGGAGTCATTAATGTCTTCTTTACTTCTACGTAATTAGAACCACCATTGAAGAAAGCTTCGAAAGGATCGTCCACATGAGTAACCTTGGCTATAGATGCATCAAAACGTGCCGCATCAATCGTTATTTTTCCCGGTTGTTGCGGAAATAATACAAATTGGCGGTATACAGTCGTCTGATAGTTTCTTCCTTTATAGTGTTCAAGACTCCATTTACGGTCATTAGGCAATTCGACTTCCTGAGAATGAAAGCCTTTAAAATCGGGAAGTTTCACGTTGTCAAAACCTCTCAAGTCTACTAAAGTATATATCTTATATGTTAACAAGAGAGCCTCTTGCTCATACAGGTTCGTCTTATTGGCAGTAGCTGTAATAAACAAATCATTATTCGATACTGACGTTCCTGATGAAGCACGGCTTGCAGAACCACTTTGTCTTCCGCTGTTTCCGGAAGCCCCTCCACTTGTTCTATCAGCAGGAAGTACTTTTACGTGCACAGAATTGGAAACCATCTGATTGCCCTCTGCCGTTATAGTAGCCCCGGGTATAGTAAAACTACCTTCAGCCGTAGCCATCAATATATAAGTAAATGTTATGCTACTTGTAGAGGTTGTCTGCCCATTGATAACTTGCACACTCTTCTGTTGTGAACGACTGGGCCCCATCAGTACATCAAAACCTTTTATAGAAGGAGCCCGGAAATCTCTCACTTTCTGTGTGGTCACTGTATATGACAGTCTGAATTGATCACCTACTGCCACAACATCAGGTGCAGATGCAGTAAACGAAACCTTGCTATCTGCAAAAGCACGCAAACTGACTATCATCAGCACCATCCATAAGACAATTATTTTTCTCATATATTATTTCCTGTTATATTTATTACCAATCTTTTTCCAAACGACCACCTTGAATAACCTGCTGTTTCTTTACTTTATCCTGCACATCTTTTTCATCTTGCATCACAGAATTTAAAAGCTGCTCGGCATTCTCTTTAGACATCTCACTGTCCTTTTTCTGTGGTTGCGGCGGTTGTTGTTGGTCTTTATTCTGCTGTTGATCTTTATTTTGGTCCTTTTTATCCTCCTGCTGGTCCTGTTGCTGCTGTTTATTCTGGTCCTGGTTTTGCTGATTCTGCTGCTGGTCTTTCAGCATCTTTTGTGCCAAAGCCAAATTATAACGTGTTTCATCATCTTTCGGGTTATTACGTAATGACTGCTTATATGCTTCTACCGCTTTGCCATAATCTTTCTGTGATTGAAAAATCACTCCCATATTATGATAGATTTGCGCTAAATCCTTCTTGTCCTTTTCTATCTTGGTAGCAGCAACATATTGTTCCATAGCCTCTTGCAGTTTATTCTGCTGAGCCAATGTATTTCCCAAATTAAACATAGAGACTGTAGACTGAGGATTCGTCTCCAAAGCTTTACGATAATTTACCTCCGCATCCACATACACGCTATCTTTAAAAAAACGGTTCCCTTTACGGATAAAATCACGTTCGGCTTTCTGAGCCGAAGCTGTAGCTGCCATTAGCAGCAATAAAAAAAAGCTTATATATTTTTTCTGTAACATACGCATCATTTCTTATTGGAAAACAAATGAATATTACGGAACAGAGGGTTCTTGCGCTCCAATACCAGCATTTCTGCCAACAAAAGCAACAGAATAATCCATGCCACAGCCTGGAACTGCTCATTAAACTCTGTGTATACCTGTGTTTCCACATCAGCTTTCGCCATTTTATTAATTTCCCGGCTAATCGCCTTTTGAGCGCCATTTGTATTATCTACACGCACATAGATACCATTGCCCGCCTTAGCTATCTCCTGACACATCTGTTCGTTCAAACGGGTTACAATCACGTTCCCGTCACGGTCGCGACGATAATCATTTGTCCCTTCTGCCGGGATGGGAGCTCCCTCAGGCATACCTACACCAAGAACATTCACCTGAATACCTTTTTCTGTGGCATCCTTAGCGGCTTCCACTGCACCACCTTCATGATTTTCACCATCGGTAATGACAATCACCGCACGCCCTACCCCCTCCTGCGGGGTAAAACTACGGGAAGCCAAATTAATGGCTGCCCCGATTGCTGTACCTTGTTTGGAAATCAATGAAGGATCTATAGATTCCAAAAACATCTTGGCTGATATATAATCGCTTGTAATAGGAAGTTGTGTAAATGCATCACCCGCAAAAACAATCATACCTACTTTATCATTCTCCATTTTATCCACCAACTGCGCTACAAGTCTCTTTGCCTTCTGCAAACGACTGGGCTGTACATCTTGTGCCAGCATCGAATTGGAAATATCCAATGCAATCATCACTTCAACTCCCTGGCGCTTCACTGTTTCCAGTTTAGAACCAAACTGCGGACGCGCCAACAATACAGAAAACAGACCGATAGCAACAAATACCATCCAAAACTTCACATCCGGACGATACTTGGATACATCCGGCATCAACTGTGCCATCAGTTCCGGATCACCGAATTTGCGGATATTCTTCCGTCGCCGATAATTGGAATACAAGTAGAAGGCTGCTAACAAGGGCAACAACAGCAACAAGTACAAATATGCAGGTTCTTCAAATCGAAACATTTCTTTATTTATTATTTTTACGATTTACTATTTACTAAACTTGTACAAGATACAATATCCTGAGAAAAAGGATGCGTATACTATGGTATCTTCTTCAATATTGAATTACGTAACAGAACTTCCAACAGCACACATAAGAAAGCTGCCAATGCAAACCAGCGATACTCTTCCTGGCGCTTGCTGTATTCTTTTACGTTCAGTTTCGTTTTCTCCAGCTTATCTATTTCCTCGTATACCTCTTTCAATTTCGAATTACTCGTGGCGCGAAAATAATTACCATCCGTTGTTCCGGCAATTTGTGTCAGGGTCTTTTCGTCAATCTCAACCGGCATATTGACATACTGCACGGTTCCACCTACCGGATAAGGATATGGAGCCATACCGTTAGTACCTACACCGATAGTATAAACACGGATACCGAAACTTTTAGCTATCTCGGCAGCCGTCAACGGAGAAATATCTCCTCTATTATTCGTACCGTCTGTTAAAAGAATAATCACTTTCGATTTGGCTTTGCTGTCTTTCAGCCGGGTAACCGCATTGGCAATACCCATACCCACTGCCGTACCATCCTCAATAAGACCACATTTTACGTCCTTTATCAAATTCAAAAGCACGGCATGATCTACCGTCAACGGACATTGCGTAAAACTTTCTCCGGCGAATAGCGTGATGCCGACATTGTCATTCGGACGGCCATTGATAAACTCTGCCGCCACATCCTTGGCCGCTTCCAGGCGATTCGGCTTCAAATCTTCAGCCAACATACTGGTAGAAACGTCTATGGCAAGCATTATATCAATACCCTCTATTTCACTATTCTGCCAGCTATCGGTAGTTTGCGGTCTGGCTAAAACGAGAATAATCAAGGTTAAAGCTATTATCCTCAATGCAAACGGTGCATGCAGCAAGTAATTCTTATAGCTCTTGGGAGCATGCGCATATACACGAGCGTCTGAAATCTGAAGCGTGGCTTCACTATTCTTCCGCCTCATGATATACCATACTATATAAGGTATAAGCAACAGCAGCAAAAATAAATATTCAATATTGGCAAAAACCATGATATTTACAATTTTACAAATTATGATTATGATTGAAGCGTATCTCCCTGCTTTTACTTTCAGGCAAAATAGTTATACAGCTCCAAACCTATATATATCAGTGAACCGACAAGTGCTGCCGTTAAAGCAACGATACCTGCACCAAGCAGTATCTTGGTACGCAAGGAACGTTTTTCAATGATAGTAATTTCAGTAGGCTGCGGCTTGGCATTTTCATCTTCTTTTTCCTTTGTTTCATTGATAAAGTCAATCGCATTAATCAAATTTGCGTCATTCTCATTCATCAGTGGATTATGTTTGGCAAACTTCACTAAATCCGCGGTTTGGAACAGAATACGCAAATCCGATATTGCATTTTTATCATTCATTTCCAATAGTTTATCAATGATTTCAGAGGAAGTCATTTCCAATGCATTGAAACCGAAACGGTCTTTTATATAAGTACGAATAGCATCTGTCAATTCTGTATAATACTCCTTCGATTGTCCTTTCTGCCATACTTTCTCACCTTTGATACGTTCTATTTCCTGCATAGCCAACTGATGTGGCGGCAGTTTCGGTTCTACCTTCACCTTGCGAATTATCGGTTTGTTATCGCGAATACGTTTCACAAGATAGATAAGCAGCAACAGGAACGGCACAAACAATACAGCACAAGCGATAGACATATACCAGTCTTCCCATGCAAAAGGTGCTTTCATTACGGGTTTAGGACCAAAAAACTGATCGGGATGCAACGTATCTACCGGCATGGAATACACTTTCAATGCCAAAGCTTTGGAGCGATATGCCTTATTATCAACAAGCACCTCCATTGGGGGCAAATAATATAATGCCGAGTCAAAGGAAGTTACGGTGTACTCCTGAGTTATCAACGAGCGTCTGCCGTCATTCAGCATCTGTGTATCGGGCTTAGCTATATCAACAATTTCCACTCCACGCACCAAAGTATCTGTATAAGCAGGAAGAATAGCGCGCTTATCAGTGTCCAATGAAACCTGAAGCTTAATCTTTGCCTGCTCCCCGATAAGGATTTGCAAGGAATCAATTGTAGCATCCACTGTCACCGACTGGGCTATTACCCTACCCGTCAATGCTGTCAACAGCGTTATCAGAAATAAATATCTTTTCATTCTCCGATTAGTTTCTTTTCGCAAATAAATTCATCAATGCTTTCACATAATCCTGGTCCGTACGTACTGACACATTATCTACATTGCTCTTAGTAAATGTATCATTCAGTTCCGTCTGCTTATTCACCCACCAATCACGATGAGCACGCCGTACGGCACGCGAAGAAGTATCAATCCATTGTTCATGCCCCGTTTCCGCATCTTTTATTTTCATCAGCCCCACAGCAGGCAACTCCTCTACACGGCGGTCGTATACCTGAATAGCCACAACATCATGCTTCCGATTGGCAATAGTCATGGCATTTTTAAAACTCTCCTGGTCGATGAAGTCCGATAAGACAAAAGCCGTACAACGACGCTTCATAACATTCGTAAGATACTCCAAGCCGAGACGGATATTGGTCCGGCGACTTTCCGGACGGAAATCAAGCAATTCGCGAATGATATATAGTATATGTTTACGTCCCTTCTTGGGTGGAATAAACTTTTCTATCCGGTCTGAAAAAAAGATGACACCGATTTTATCATTATTTTGAATGGCGGAAAAAGCCAATGTAGCAGCTATTTCCGTCACCATATCTTTCTTCATCTGCTTCACAGTACCGAACTCCAGACTACCGGAAACATCTACCAGCAACATTACAGTCAGTTCACGTTCTTCTTCAAACACCTTCACAAAGGGTTTATGAAAACGAGCCGTTACATTCCAGTCTATGTCGCGTATATCGTCACCAAACTGATACTCACGCACTTCGGAAAAAGCCATACCTCTACCTTTGAAAGCCGAGTGATACTGGCCCGCAAAAATATTATTGGACAATCCGCGCGTCTTTATCTCAATCTGACGGACTTTTTTTAATAAATCAGTTGTTTCCATTCAGTAATACATAAATAGTAAACAAATTGTTTACATTAGGGCACTTCAACCTTATTCAATATTTTGCTGACGATTTCATCCGAAGTCATATTGCTTGCTTCAGCTTCATAAGTCAGGCCGATGCGGTGGCGCAATACATCATGTGCCACTGCGCGCACATCTTCCGGGATAACATAGCCACGGCGTTTGATGAAGGCATAACTGCGTGCCGCCAATGCCAGATTGATAGATGCACGAGGCGAACCGCCGAATCCGATCATATCTTTCAGCTCCTTCAAATCATACTTCTCCGGATAACGGGTTGCAAATACAATATCGACAATATATTTTTCAATCTTTTCATCCAGATATACCTGACGTACAACCTTACGCGCTTCGATAATCTCGTCTGCTTTCAGAATAGGCTTTACATTCAGTCTTTCTCCGTTTATATTCTGGCGTATAATTAATTTTTCTTCTTCCAGTTTAGGATAGTCGATAACTACCTTCAGCATGAAACGGTCTACCTGCGCTTCAGGCAACGGATACGTACCCTCTTGTTCGATAGGATTCTGAGTTGCAAGCACCAAAAAAGGTTCAGGCAGTCTGAATGTTTCCTTACCTATGGTAACCTGACGTTCCTGCATAGCTTCCAATAAAGCACTTTGCACCTTGGCCGGAGCACGGTTAATTTCATCGGCCAATACAAAATTAGCAAATACAGGTCCTTTCTTTACCTGAAAAGTTTCATCTTTCTGGCTGTAAACCATCGTACCGATAACGTCCGCCGGCAACAAGTCAGGTGTAAACTGAATACGGCTATATTGTGCATCAATCAATGAAGCCAGCGTTTTGATAGCCAATGTTTTTGCCAAACCGGGCACACCTTCCAACAACACATGTCCGTCAGACAACAAACCGATTAACAACGACTCTACCAGGTGCTTTTGTCCTACAATAACCTGGTCCATGCCCGTAGTAAGATTGGTAACGAAAGCACTTTGTCTTTCAATCCGCTCATTCAGCTCGCGGATATCAATTGTTTCAGCCATAAATCAATGTATTTTTAATGTTTAATTTTCATTTTAACCCGGTTGAAAGCCGGTAATTATCTTTTCGCTTCCAAAAGTACGGGAATAAATTAACCATAGCAACTAATTTTTATTAAAAAACTATGCGAAACCTTTAGATTAAACTACTTTCATAGAGTTTAGTATTTAGCAAAAAAAGAAGCAGTAATTTTTTACTGCTTCTTTTTTAATTTCGGGATCTTTATCGTTGTACCTGCGGGTACATTATTCGGATTCTTAATAACAGCCGGATTATGCTTTACGATATATGGATAAAGCACCTTAGTACCATAAAAACGGAGGGCTACTTTTGTTAAAGTTTCTCCCGATTTAATCGTATAGGTGGTCTCTGTTCCCACAATAGTATAACTGGTAGAATCGGGTATATACGCGGTTCCGGTTGTTTTTTGAGTTTGAGCAGTCGTTTTTTGCGTCTGAGATACCGGCGTGGTATTAACCGGATCTGGTCGCCTGGCGACAACAGGTGCATCCGGTTTCTTTGTTACAGGTTCAGCAACCGGACTTCCGGATGCTGTATCTGTATCTGCTTCAGTGACAGTTACAGTATCTTTAACGGCAACACTATCTGCCAAAGCTGTATTATCTGCCGGTTTGTCAGTTCCGACATCAACCACTTTCTCAACAGGAGGTTCTGATGACAGATTATCGAATAATTCCGGGGAATATAAATAAGCAATGGCTCCTGCACACAGCAGCACTACAAACACTACAATTCCAATGAAATATTTCATTGTAGAAGATTCGGTTGACGCATCGGTTTTCATCACCTCCGCTTCCTCCGGGGGTTCTGTTTTTTCCTCCTCCGAAGTCATTGTTTCCTCCGAAGTCGCTGTTTCAAAAGTTGTTGCTGCTTCCGATATTGCTGCTTCTTCCCGGTTTTCAGTTTTTTCTTTCGGCGTCTCAATATCTTCCGGCGTAGCAGCAGTTACTTCCTCTGTCTTTTGCCCGGCGTTTTCTTCATCCTCATTATCACTATTATCCACAGGGGTATCTTCCAAGACTGTATTGTCATTGAGCACCACCGTTTCAAAATGCGAGAATGGCTTATTGATGAGGTCTTTCAGAGCAGGTTCGGGAGTAAATGAAACTTTAGTATGTCCCTGTATCTCAAAACGTTCCCCCGTATTGACATTGACACTTTCGCGGCTTTCCACATCAATCAGTTTAAAAGCCCCCAGCCCTTTTACCTTCACATACTTATCTTTTTCCAGCGCTTCCTCAATCAACTGGAAGAATTCCTTCACAAAACTATCAGCATTTTTCTTGCTCATGCCATGCTTTTCAGCCAGCAAATCAATCAAGTCCTGTATGTTTAGTTTCTCATTCATAATATGGAAGATTTAAAAGCAAGATTACTTAAACTTATCTTTTAACAACGTACTGGGTTTATAAGTCAACACCAACTTGGGTGGAACCAGCATGCGCTGCTTGGTTGTCGGATTCACAGATATACGTTCAGCTTTCTTCTTTACCTCGAATGTTCCAAAGCCTTGTATGGAAATCACATTCCCTTCTTCCAACTGCCGCGTCATGTCCGACAACAAGGATGTAACCAGCTCCGAGGTATCCTTTAAAGTGTACCCCAACCGTCGTGACAATTCAGAAGTAAATTCTTTGTTATTCAAAATCCAAGCTTTAAAATTGTGAACTACGGTGCTATATTAGCAAATCTTCCCCACATACACAAGGAGTTTGGGAAAAATATTTAAATAATCCGGCCAAAAAGGTCGAAATCATCGGAGTTTATTATCTCCACCTGGTAAAAGTTACCGATTTCCAACGACGCATCCCCACATTCAATCAGCACCTCAGGATCCACCTCAGGAGAATCGAATTCAGTGCGCCCAACATAATAATCGCCTTCCCTACGGTCGATAATCACCTTCATCCGCTTACCCACTTTTCCCGCACTCAGTTCCGCAGAAATGCCTTGCTGAATAGACATCAGTTCATCCAATCGGGCCTGCTTCACCTCCGGAGGAACAGTGTCTTCGTAATGGGCCGCAGCATACGTACCTTCTTCTTCGGAATATGCAAATGCCCCCATTCTATCGAAGCGAACCTTACGGACAAACTCTTTCAACTCCTCAAAATCAGCTTCCGTTTCTCCCGGATGTCCCACCATAAGCGTAGTGCGCAAATGAATTCCGGGCACTTCCTCACGAAATTTCTCTATCAGACGATAAGTTTCCTCCTTAGTTACATGGCGGCGCATCTTATCCAACATATTATCGCTGATATGTTGCAAAGCAATGTCCATATATTTACAAACATTAGAACGCTCACGCATAACCCGGAACAAGTCCATAGGGAAATGGGCAGGATAGGCATAATGCAGACGTATCCATTCCACGCCCGGAACATCCGAAATTCTTTCGATTAATTCGGGCAACATCTGCTTTTTGTACAAGTCCACTCCATAGTAAGTAAGTTCCTGAGCAATGACCTGAAACTCTTTGACCCCACGAGCCACAAGATACCTCACTTCATCCAAGATTTCTTCTATCGGACGCGATATGTGCCGCCCTGTAATAATGGGAATGGCACAGTACGAACACTTACGGTCGCATCCTTCCGATATTTTCAGATAAGCATAATGCGTGGGAGTAGTCAACGTACGCTCTATATGAAACTCCTCATGATATGCCTTACCCAAATCCTGCAACAGTTCCTTCCAGTTAAACTTACCGTAAAACTTATCAACCTGGGGGATTTCAATAGCCAGTTCTTTCAGATAGCGTTCCGAAAGGCAACCCATGACATAGAGTTTCTCCAAATTTCCTTCTTCTTTTGCCTGTGCAAATTCAAGAATCATGTTAATGGACTCTTCCTTTGCATCACCTATAAAGCCACAGGTGTTAATCACAGCAATCTGACCTTTCGGACGCTCGGCATCATGCGTCACACAAAAACCTGCTTCCTCTAATTGGCGCATCAAATGCTCTGAATCCACCAAATTTTTAGAACAACCTAATGTTATGATATCAATGGTTTTCCGTTTCATGCATTTCCCCCAAACAATGAATCTACAAATTCTTTCTTACGGAACACTTGCAAGTCTTCCATACCCTCTCCCAACCCTATGTACTTCACAGGAATCTTGAATTGATCGGAAATACCTATTACAACACCGCCTTTAGCCGTTCCGTCCAACTTAGTCACAGCCATTGCCGTAACTTCCGTTGCCAGCGTGAATTGTTTGGCCTGCTCAAAAGCATTCTGTCCGGTAGAACCATCCAAAACAAGCAACACCTCATTAGGAGCATCCGGCACAACCTTCTTCATCACATTCTTAATCTTAGTCAGCTCATTCATCAAGCCTACTTTATTATGCAGACGCCCGGCTGTATCAATAATCACTACGTCAGCATTATTGGCTACTGCCGAACTCAGAGTATCAAATGCTACGGAGGCGGGATCCGAACCCATTTTCTGCTTTACAACAGGAACTCCTACACGTTCCCCCCATATCACCAACTGCTCTACCGCTGCCGCACGAAAAGTATCGGCCGCTCCCAGATAAACAGATTTACCGGCTTTCTTAAACTGATAAGCCAGCTTACCTATGGTAGTGGTTTTTCCCACGCCATTCACTCCAACCACCATAATGACGTAAGGTTTCTTCGTAATCGGAGTTTCAAAATCATCTACATCATCTGAATTATTTTCCGTCAGCAAAGCAGCGATTTCATCGCGCAAAATCATATTCAGTTCTTGCGCATTCATATATTTTTCATCGGCGGCGCGCTTCTCGATACGTTCAATAATTTTCAACGTTGTCTCTACACCCACATCCGAAGTTATCAGCACCTCTTCCAGATTATCCAGCACTTCATCGTCTACTTTCGACTTTCCTGCCACTGCGCGGGCTATCTTGCCGAATACACTTTCTTTTGTCTTAGATAATCCTTTATCTAACGTTTCCTTCTTTTCCTTAGAGAAAAAACTAAAAAATCCCATAGTCTACACTTTTGTATAATACATTATGCTACAAAGATATAACAAAACTGACAAATAATAAAAGTTGAAGCGATTTAATAACAAAAAAATCCTCTCACCGGATACTTCCAATGAGAGGAGCTTTATAAGTAATCAGCGCTTCGCAGCAACTGTATTCATCTTATTTTTTGAAAAAGTCTTGTACTTTTTCGTTAGGAACCATTTGTTCATCAAAAGAATAAGCACCTGTTTTCGGAGACTTAACCATCTTGATAACCTTCGTATAAGCACGACCTTCTTTAGAACCATCGTGCAAACTTGCTACTGTTTTCTTTGCCATGGGTTATACTATTATTATTTAATTTCCTTGTGTACTGTTACTCTCTTCAGAATCGGGTTGTATTTCTTCAACTCCAGTCTCTCGGTAGTGTTCTTTCTGTTCTTCGTTGTAATGTAACGAGAAGTTCCCGGCATACCGCTATCCTTGTGTTCTGTGCATTCCAGAATCACCTGTACTCTGTTACCTTTTGCTTTCTTTGCCATAATCAGTTATTCTCCTCTACTTTTAGCCAATTACTTTAATGCTTTTCCAATCACAATAACCCTTAGCTACTGCATCCTTCAAAGCAGCATCCAAACCTTTTTTGTTAATAATGCGCAGACCGTTGGCGCAAATGCTCAGACTGATCCAGCAGTCCTGTTCTACATAATAGAATTTCTTGTTAAACAAGTTCAAATCAAAGGTTCTTTTTGTTCTTCTCTTTGAGTGTGAAACATTGTTGCCAATCATGGCTTTCTTTCCGGTAATTTGACAAATCTTCGACATTTCTATCTTTATTTTATAGTTTTTATCTATACTTATTTCAAACAGAGCGCAAAGTAAGCACTTTTATCGTTACAAAACAAGTTTTTCCTAAAATAATTCATTGTACGAGAACATTTTTTGCTCATTTCAGTTTGCCGCAAAGCATCGACAACGCATTTTGAATAGCACACTGTACATTTCCTGCCCTTCCGCAATCTCCCTCCTGCTTCATTGTCACAATTTCATTTTTATAAGCAGCTGCTATCCAGATTGTACCCACCGGTTTTTCCTGTGTTCCACCACCGGGACCTGCAATGCCCGAAGTGGCAACCGCACAGTCCGTTTTCAGCGTTTTCATCGCACCTTTCACCATTTCAACAACAGTCTCCCGGCTCACCGCACCATGTCTGGCCAGTGTTTCGGCAGAAACATGAAGCAGATCTTGCTTTATTTCATTAGAATATGCCACAATCCCTCCATTGAAGTACTCCGAGCTTCCCGGAACCGAAGTTATCAAGGCGGCAATTCCGCCACCGGTACAACTTTCAGCGGTGGAAAGGGACAGATTCTTCGCTTTCAACAGTTCTCCTATTTCTTCTTCCAGCTTCATACCTTATTATATAGGGAATATATTCCTCTTACAAGGTGACACGCGAATAAGCGGGCGCTTCTATCGGACAAAAGTCCTTATCCAGATATTTGAAGTAGCCGGTAATGGCGATCATTGCAGCATTATCCGTTGTATAACTGAACTTAGGAATGAATATGTTCCAACCGTATTTTGCCGCATGTTCGCGGAAAGAGTTGCGCAAACCGTTATTTGCCGATACACCGCCGGCAACAGCCACTTCTTTTATATTATACTGCTTTGCCGCCTTACGCAATTTATCCATTAATATATCGACAATGGTAGCCTCCAATGAAGCTGCCAGATCCATCTTATGATGCTCGATGAAATCGGGATCGTCCTTTATCCAGTCTCTCAAGGAATACAAGAATGACGTTTTCAAGCCGCTGAAGCTATAATCCAATCCCGGAATATGCGGTTTGCTGAAAGTAAATGCCTTCGGATTGCCCTGACGTGCCAATTTATCAATAATCGGGCCTCCGGGATAGCCCAGCCCCATTACCTTTGAACATTTGTCAATAGCTTCACCGGCAGCATCGTCAATGGTCTGCCCCAGAATTTCCATATCGTTATAGGCTTTCACCAAAATAATCTGAGAATTTCCGCCGGAAACCAGCAGGCAAAGAAAAGGAAATTCAGGCTGAACATTGTCTTCACCTTCCGCTTTAATGAAATGCGCTAACACATGTCCTGTCAAATGATTAACATCCACCATAGGAATACCCAACGAGCGAGCGAACCCTTTGGCAAACGATACACCTACCAGTAAAGACCCCATTAGTCCCGGACCGCGTGTAAATGCCACAGCGCTCAATTCTTCTTTTGTGACTCCGGCGCGTTTCAAAGCCTCGTGCACCACCGGCACTATGTTCTGTTGATGTGCACGCGAAGCCAATTCGGGAACAACTCCACCATAAGCTTCGTGAACTGCCTGGCTGGCTACAACATTCGATAGCAGGTAGCCGTCCTTGATGACTGCTGCAGAAGTGTCATCACATGAAGATTCTATTCCTAAGATTATTGTACTCATAGTGTTTATTTACGTTTAAACGCTGCAAAAGTAGTGATAAAAGTAGTATCCATAACGTATTATTTCATATTTTTGTTGGCTGAATCAAAAAAATAACCGCCTATCAGAACGCTGAAAACGACAGTACGCTGGATAATCGGTATAGTGTTAGGACTCTATATCGGAATAATTTTGCTGCTGAACATTCCTTATGTCCAGCACCGCATGTCTGTACTCGTTGCCAAGGAGCTGAGCACCGTATTAGGCAGCGAGCTCACAGTAGGGCGGATAAACATAGGATTGCTGAACCGGATTATCATCGACGACCTGGTACTGAACGACCAATCGGGAAAAGAGTTGCTGAAAATAGGCCGTCTGTCCGCTAAGTTCGAGATACTGCCGCTGTTCAGCGGAAAGATATCCATCGGCAACGTACAGCTTTTCAGTTTCAATGCCAATCTGGAAAGACCTACTCCCCAGGCAAGCACCAACTTCCAATTCGTGCTCGACGCTTTCGCTTCCAAAGACACCGTCAAGAAGAAGAGCAATTTGGACCTGCGCATCAACTCACTCCTGATACGGCGCGGAAAGGTATCTTACGATGTGTTGTCGGCCGAAAGCACTCCGGGCAAGTTCAACCCGCAACACATCCGCCTGTCCAACATTCTTGCCAACATCTCACTGAAAGCGCTCCAGAACGACTCGGTCAACGCTGCCATCAAGCGGATGAGTGTTGAAGAGGAGCACTCCGGCTTCGAACTGAAAAAACTGAGTCTGAAGATAATAGCCAACGACCGGAAGATGCGGATAGAGAACTTCGCCATAGATTTGCCCAACACCTCTTTGGCAATGGACACCATCCGTATGGAATACGACAGCCTGGAGTCACTCGGCCATTTCACCGATGATGTCCGTTTTTCGTTCCGTATGCTGCCTTCGGAAGTAGCATTACAGGATATATCGGCATTCGTGCCTGCCTTCAAGCCCTTCAAGGAGAAGTTGAAGTTGGAAATGGAAGCCGCCGGAACAGTCAACCGGCTCAACTGCCCGAAGCTGCTTATCTCTTCCAACGACCACTTCCTGCTGAAAGGCAATGTATCCCTGCAAGACCTGTCTCATCCGCAAGATGCATACATATTCGGCAATCTGTCCAATTTATATGCCGACCCGGACGGCATTGCATTCTTTGTACGCAACCTAAGTAAAGATTACAAAGGAGTTCCTCCGGTATTGCAGAATCTGGGCACGGTATCTTTCCGTGGAGAGATTTCCGGATACTTCACGGACCTGGTGACCTATGGCGAAGTCCGCACGGATATAGGCACCATCAAGACAGATGTCAAACTCAGTTCCGACAAAGACAAGGGCTATTTCGCTTATTCGGGTGCGGTAAAGACAACCGGATTCGAACTGGGCAGGATGCTGAACAACGACAAGTTTGGAAAAGTCACCTTCAACATGGACGTCAAAGGCAACCATTACGCCCAAAGATACCCCGCCATTACCATGAAAGGGCTGGTGGCATCCATAGACTACAGTGACTATACCTACGAAGACATCACTTTGGACGGAGAGTATAAGCAAGGCGGCTTCAACGGTAACGTATCGCTCAACGACGAAAACGGCGCCATACAACTGAACGGCTCTATCAATACTGCCGGCAAGACACCCACCTTCAACTTCCGTGCCGCTATCGACCATTTCCGCCCCAACACCCTGCATCTCACGCCCAAATACAAGGACACGGAATTGGCGGTAAAGATAAAAGCCGACTTCACCGGTAGCTCCATCAACGACATGAACGGTGAAATCAACGTCGACAGTCTCCAATACATCGCTCCGGAACAGAACTTCTTCATGGACAACCTGCGGATTGCCGCCACTCAGGGCGATGAGCGTCAGAAACGGCTGACTATCAGTTCCAATTTCCTGCGCGGCACTATCGAAGGCGACTATTCCTATCAGACATTGCCCGCCAGCGTGCTCAACATCATGCGGCGTTACATCCCGGCTCTGATACAACCCGCCAGGAAACCGCAGAAAACAGAAAACAATTTCCATTTCGACCTCCATATCTACGATACGGAGATACTCTCCACCGTATTCCAGATACCACTGAAAGTATATACCCACTCCACTCTGAAGGGCTATTTCAACGACAAAGCGCAACGGCTGCGCGTAGAGGGGTACTTCCCGCGGCTGAGTTACGGCGGAAAATTCTTTGAGTCGGGTGTGGTTCTCTGCGAAAATCCGGGTGAACAGTTCCAGGCAAAAGTCCGCTTCACCAACCGGAAAACAACCGGCGCGGTAAACGTAGCCCTCGAAGCCAAGGCAAAGGACGACCGGATACAAACCGTATTCAATTGGGGAAACAGCAGCGCTGTAACTTACAGCGGCAAGGTAGCCGCCCTCACGCAATTCGTCCGCAACTCTTCCCAAGAAGCTGGCGACGACAAAATACACACAAAATCCTCCCGCCAAGCCAAGAAAGAGAAACCCGCCCTGAAAACGATTGTCAACGTACAGGAAACGAACGTAATCCTCAACGACACCGTATGGAAGATACATCCTTCGCAAATCGTGGTCGACTCGGGCAAAGTGCACGTCAACAATTTCTACTTCAGCCATAAAGAGCGTCACTTGCAAATCAACGGAACCGTATCCGAACAACCTCAGGACACCGTACGCCTGAACCTGAAAGAGATAAACATAGGATACGTATTCGATATAGCCGACCTGGGTGTCAACTTCAAAGGCGAGGCCACCGGCCCGGCATATGCCAGCGGAATACTTAAAAAGCCGGTGATGAGTACCGACCTCTTCATACGCAACCTCGGCTTGAACGAGGGTCTTTTAGGCGATGCCAACATACACGGCGAATGGCACCACGACGTGAAAGGCATCTACCTGGATGCCCGTATCCGCGAGAAAGACATTGCCAAAAGCCACGTATACGGATACATCTACCCCATAAAGCCTACCAGCGCGCTCGACTTGCAAATCGAAGCCGACAGCACCAACCTGAAGTTCATCCACCACTACATGCAGAGCATCACCCCCGAATTCAACGGGCGTGCCAGCGGCCACGTACATTTCTACGGCAAGTTCAAGGCGCTGACAATGGAAGGCCGCGTATTCGGTGACGCCTCTCTCAAGGTAGATGTGCTCAACACTACTTTCTCCCTGAAAGACAGCATACTTATCGAACCGGGCGGACTTACTTTCCGCAACAACCGCATCTTCGATACACAAGGGCATCAGGGCAGAGCCAACGGTTACCTGCACTACCGGCATTTCAAGGATTTGGAATACCGCTTCCGGTTCGATGTGGACAATATGCTGGTAATGAACACCAAAGAATCGCCCGACTTCCCCTTCTACGGCACGGTGTATGGCACGGGCAACGCCACCATTGCCGGCAATGCGGCAGACGGGGTGAATATCGACGTGGCAATGACCACCAACCGCAACACCAACTTCACTTATATGAAAGAAGGTGTCGCCTCGGCAGTGAGCAACCAGTTCATACGTTTCGTAGACAAGACACCGCGCCGCGTGCTCCAGGATTCCATCATGCTGATGTCCGAATACGAGCAGGCGCAGAAAGAAGTCATGGAAAAGGAAAGTGACACCGACATACGGCTGAATCTCCTGATAGACGCAACTCCGGACGCCACCATGAAAATCATCATGGACCCCATTGCAGGCGACTATATCAGCGGTAAAGGAACGGGGAATATCCGCACCGAGTTCTACAATAAAGGAGATGTGAAGATGTTCGGCAGCTACCGCATCAGCCAGGGAGTTTATAAATTCAGCCTGCAAGAGGTTATCCGCAAGGACTTCATCATCAAAGACGGAAGTACCATCACCTTTAACGGCGCGCCGCTCAATGCCACCCTCGACATCCAGGCAGGCTATCTTGTAAACTCCGCTTCGCTGAACGACCTCGTTCCCGATGCCGGCAATTACGTCAACCAGACCAACATCAAGGTTAACTGCCTCATGGCGCTGACCGGACAGCTCACCTCGCCGGACATCAAAATGAGCCTGGAGCTGCCCAACGAACGCGACGAAGTACAGGCATTGGTACGGAATTATATCCCTACGGACGAGCAGATGAACATGCAGATACTCTACCTTCTGGGTATCGGCAAGTTCTATACTCCGGAGAATGTAGACGCCACCGGCAACTCCAACATGATGTCGAGCGTGCTCTCATCCACCCTTTCCGGACAACTGAACAATGCACTCTCGCAGATTATCGACAGCAACAACTGGAACTTCGGCACAAACTTCAGCACCGGAGAAAAAGGCTGGACGGACATGGAGTTCGAGACAATGCTTTCCGGGCAACTGCTGAATAACCGCCTGCTCATAAACGGTAACTTCGGCTATCGCGACAACCCGATGGCGAACACCAACTTCGTAGGCGACTTCCAAGCCGAATGGCTCGTAAACCGTTCCGGCGATATTCGTCTGAAAGCGTATAACGAAACCAACGACCGCTATTATACCAAGACCAACCTCACTACCCAGGGTATAGGCATTATCTTCAAGAAGGATTTCAACAAGTGGAATGAACTGCTCTTTTGGAACAAGTGGAAATTGAAAAGGCTGAAAAGAAAACAAGTGAAGGAGGATACGTCCGCCCCGGACAGCATCCCCCAGAAGAAATCCCGCCCGGAAGCACAATCCAAACGGGAAAGGAAGGAATAAGCGCATGCTTTCTTTAAAAATACCCTTCCCGCTTTTTTCCCACGGGAATCAAGTACAAACAGACGGTCTGTTTGCACCGAACAGACCGTCTGTTTGTGCCATACGGACCATCTGTTTCACTCCGGCAGACCATGCGTTTTACCCTATCTTAAGCCACTTTTGGCATGGACAGCGTTCCGGACACCCCGGCGTACACCTATAAAAACTGTCCTTCAATGGATTACGCCCTTAAGCGGACAACCTTCCGAACATTTGCCGGACACATAAGAAATAAAGAAAGAATTGATATATTAAAATATATCAGTACTTTTCTTCCTTGAAACGTTTTTGACCTTCAAGAAAAACTTCGTCCGGCATCCCCCACTTGCAGATAATGGCAGTTATCCGCAAGCGTTGCCCGTAAACAAACAAAATCCAATAAAATGCAATATATTATATCGCGTGCGGTAATGGCGCACGCAAAGACTGTAAATATTATAAAACTAACGGATCATGAAAGATTTAACAACCTTTACGCTTTCAGTCATACAGGAACTGGAAGACGAAGGGCGGTTCGGAACCGCCCATGTATACCGCAGCATGCTGCGGGCTTTCCAACGGTACTGGGAAAGCCAACACCCCAAAACCGAAATACGGATGCGGAAAGTGTTTGATGTCGCCACGATACAGAAGTTCGAAAGGCACCTGCTGGAGAGGATGCTCAAGCTGAACACCATGTCAACCTACCTGCGCATGTTGCGGGCCGTATACAACCGCGCGTTGCTGGCGGGCCTCACCGGATATGTGCCCGGACTGTTCAAGCATGTATATACCGGAACCCGTGCCGACGTGAAACGAGCCCTGCTCCCCGCCGAAATGGGACAGACCCTTGACACCTCCGCTTCCGTGCGCCGGGAGCTGAAAGAAGCGCAGATATGGTTCGCCTTGCTATTCCTGCTGAGGGGCATGCCCTTTGCAGACCTTGCAAGGCTGCGCAAATGCGATTTCAAGGACGGGGTAATTACCTACTGCAGACAGAAAACGGGAAGACAGATACGTGTACACGTCACCGCCGAAGCGGCAGAGCTTATCCGCCAATGCGCCGACCGCCGCACGGGTTCGCCCTACCTGCTCAACATACTGGGAGACGAAAACTGCCGTTTCCCGCTGGGAAGGCGTGAAGAATACCGACATTACCAGCAGGTCTTGCGGAGCTTCAACCGGAAGCTCAAACTGCTGGCAACCGCACTCGGACTGAGAGGAAAGCTCTCCTCCTACACCGCACGACACACATGGGCCACAACGGCGTTCCACACCAACGTCACCGTGGGAGTAATAAGCAACGCACTGGGGCATTCATCGGTAAAGGTCACGGAAACCTATCTGAAGCCCTTCGAAAACGAAGCGCTGGACAAGGCCAACAAGAAAATTATTGCTTACGTAAAGAAATGCGGAAACCGATAAGGATGGCTGGGAAATATTTTCTGTATATTACTATGATACAGATTATTACAAAGGAATTACTTTGTAGGTAACGGGAGATATTCCTACCGCAAAAGTAATTATAAAACTTGAAAAACAAAACAAAAAAGATAAAATCTTATCGGATACGGCGTAAAAGACCGGCAGCAGACAAAACAGAACAAACCAACCCCAACCTATAGAGCAATAATCAGCCTGCCGCCTTCCGAACGGAAAGCAGGAAAACGCCTGTTGTATAAATTTATCAGATATACAACCCGGCTGCACACGCGGCAGACGCTTCTGCAAGATGCCTGACGGCAATCTCCCGTTACCTACAAAGTAACGGACAGATACCCAAATCAAACAAACAAGAAAACTACATGATAACGCCCAGAACACAGACTGCCATTGCAGTACTCAAATGTATTTATGCAAGAGACTACGGTACTTGCATAAAACCGTGCACACTTACCGAAAAAGAAAAACAAGCACTATTATTACAACTTTCCATCGCAAAGTTCATCCTTCTGAAAGACACGGAAAATCCGCTGGAAATACAGTCCTACATCCCTGCCAGAAAAGCTGTGGAAATATCCCTGCTGGATATTCTCGAAGCCACGGGAGAACATCTGAACTGCAACCGCCCCATTACCGAGCAGTTCTATGCACAATACGGAAGAGCCGCCCAGAAACTCGGAATAATAAACCAGATAGCCAGAATATACCTGAAGGAAATTACACTGACAGATTTATAAAAGGAGGACAATAAATTGAAAAAGATAAACTATATCATAATATCGGCTTTGTTTGCAATATTGCCTTATACAAGCAGACTGAAAGCGCAAACCATAGCTGTAAAAAGTGACCTGCTCACCGGAGCACTCTCTTCTCCCAATCTTAGTGCAGAGGTAAAACTCTCCGAACGTTTTACGCTGGAAGCCGGACTTCATTACAACCCTTTCTCAATAGGCAAAGACAAATACCTGAAGCACTGGTTTGTACAACCAGAATTGCGCTATTGGATGTATCAACCCTATAAAAGAAGTTTCTTGGGGATAAATCTCATGTATGGAGTATACAACATAAGCAAAATAAAATTGCCTTTCGGAATATTCAAAGGAATGCGCTCGTCAAGATACGAAGGAGATTTTGTAGGAATAGGAATATCGTATGGCTATCATTTTATCCTGTCTTCCCATTGGAGAGTGGAAACAAGCATCGGAATGGGATTTCTTCACACCGGATATGAGCGTTACTATTGTTCGAGTTGCGGAGAAAAGACAGGAGCAGGCAATAGAAACTTCATTGCACCTACCAAAGCGGCAATCTCCCTGGTATATATAATAAAATAATGACAAACAATAACAAATTACATATTAACACTTTAAAAAACAGATGCATATGAAAACAAACAATTTTTTATGGGCAACATTGGCAACAGCCATCCTTACACTGACAGGATGCAGCAGTGACGACAACGAATTGACAGTTCCTCAACCGCAAGATAAAACAGCACTCTTGGAACTGCGTCTGATCGGGAATGGAATAAATACCAAAGCAACCGGTGATGATTTACCCACGCAAGCCGAAGAGAACACTGTAAAGCATTTCACTGTTGCTATTTTTAACAGCGACAACACCGTAAATACCCTGCATACCGTAACCGAAAACACAGCCTCGGCAACAACCATCAGCTGCACACCGGCAACAGACTGTACGGGTATCGTAGTAGCCAACGCTCCTTCCGATAGTTATTTTAAAGGTGTGCTGAGCAAGGACGATTTCTTGAAGAAAACCATCGCATTGGCGGATGCACAAACCAAAGACTGCCTGCCTATGAGCGGAAATATAAAAGACAAAAACGGCAACGCCACCTTCACGTTGAGCGCAGGCGACAATAACGGAATAACCGCCCAATTAAGCCGGCTTGTGGCAAGAGTATCGATAAGCAGCATCAAAACTGACTTCGACCCCAAAGGGCAGTACTCAGCAGCATCGTACGAGCTGAAAAACATCTTTGTCCGAAATGCAATAAAAGAAGTGATACCGGGCACAGGCGAATACAGCACAACGAAAATGGGAATCCCTGCTTACCTGAGCGGAAACTACGACAGTTCCAACGGAACAGCAGATTATCTGGCAAATGCGATAAGCCCTGCTGCGGATGTAAAAAATGGACATCAGGCCAACTACTGGTTTTATGTTCTCCCAAACGAGGAAACCACCCATACGGCATTGGTACTGGAAGGTACATTCAAGAAAAACGCGGACGATACGGGAAGTACCATCTATTACCCGATAATCATCAATAAAAGCCAGAGCGGAACAACCATCACCGGAGGTTCGGGCACAGGCACTTCAAACATAGCCCGCAACACCACTTACAGCATAAAAGCCACCATCAAAAGTATAGGTATTACAGATCCTATGGGAGATATAACCCCTACTTCACTCCAACTGACGGTAAGCGTGGCGGACTGGGCATTGAATATTACCCAGGATGTGACTTTCGAATAAAACCTGAATAACAAACAATACTTAAAATAGCCATGAAGTTTCTCCGAATATCCATACTTACGGCACTACATGTATGCCTCATATTCCTGCACACATCGTGTATACGGGAAGAGATGAACGCCTGTGTACAATACAAGCTGAACACACAGGCAGTGGATGAACAAGGGAATGACCTGACCGGAAACGGGATACTGGAAAAATCGGAAGTTTATCTGTTTGGAGAAAAAGGATTTATAAGAATGATACCGGCAAAAGCATCGTTGGAATATCTCTTTGGAAACCATAAGAGCGAAAGACTGACACTCGTAGCATGGGGAAACATCAAGGAAGACACCTTGATTACTATCCCCATCCTGCCGGGAACCTCCATCGAAAATGCACGCCTGAAACTGAAAAGGCATACCGAAGGCAACCATCTGCCTGTAACGGATATGTTCTATTGCCGCAAGGAGCTGAATAATACCGCCACAAGAAGCATACAGGAAGAAAGCATCACATTGGTAATGAAAAGAATAGCAGCAGGACTTAGCATACATACCCTGCACCTGGAAGAGCAATATCCCCGACAAGAAGAAAACTATACACTTCTTATAAGAGGCACGGGAACGGAAATGGACTTCACAGGTAAAGTGACAGGCGAAAATGCCGAGTACAAGCCGCTATCCATTACCGATGAGCAAGGCAATGTACATGTTCCCCCTTTCAGGATTTTTCCTACCGAGGAAGGAAAGGGCATAGAAATAGACATATACAGAGGGCAGGACAAGGTATGTACAGTGGAACGGGACAATGAAGGAAAACCTCTCTACGTAATGGCAGGAAAGCAAACGGACATTGAAATTGACTTCAAAAACACACAAATAAAAGCAACAGTAAAGGTCTTGCCTTGGGGAGAAGTGAACCAGAACACAGAAATCTAAGTAAGGAGAAGTATGACACAATTATTGAAATACAAAAGTGGTAAAATGACCGCATTATCTGTTATAGTCTTCACTGCAACCATTGTTGCCATGTTGGCATCATGCGATACCGCGCAACTCGAAATTCCGGAAGTGCAACTGACACTCCGCCTTTCGTTACCGGAAGCAGGAGAATATGCACGTACACGTGCTATCACAGCCGATGAAGAAAATGCGATAGATATTGAGCAACTGAAAGTATTGGTCTTCAAGGTAGAAGGAACTTCCGAGCTCTTTGCCTATGAAACTCCGCAGATACAGTTGCAGGCAAACCGGTATACAGTGACCCTAAAACAAAGCCAAGCGGAAGAAAAGTACAGATTAGTTGTCATAGCCAATGCCGGCAAACAATTACCGGCCATTCAGGAAAACACTCCTAAAGACGAGGTACTAAGAAAAATTACGTTCAGCGCCAGCGGCAACTGGAACACGGCCAGTCCCTCAGATTACACTCCTTTTCCCATGTGGGGAGAAAGTACCACTGCGCAATCGATAACTTCTGCTACTACTTTGGGTTCCATCACCTTGCTTCGTGCATTGGCGCGTATAGATGTGGGCTGCGGACTCAAGGAAGAGACAGCAACAGGAGTCGGCGGATTCGCATTAAAAACCGTCAGCATATACCGGACTAACAATAAAGGCTATGCTGCCCCCGTAGACAGTAAGACAATCACCGGCAATGTGGTTTCAGCCGTATCCGTACCTTCTGATGCCGGCACCAATGATGTCCTGACCTATACCTGTACAGATGATAAATCATTGCTACGGACTATCTATATAGCAGAAGCAGAACAGGGAACCAACAAGGATAACAATATATGTCTGGTCATAGGCGGGATTTATACAGGAGATACATATTATTACAGAGTGGACCTGACCGTCAACGGGAGTTATATTCCTATTAAAAGGAATTGCCGCTATATCGTAAATATCAAAGCTGTGAACAGCATAGGCTATACAACAGAAGAGGAAGCACTCCACGGCGACATTGTATTGTCCGTTACTGCCGACTTGTCGGCAGAAGCATGGGGCAGCCAGACAGAAGCGGGCAAGGGAACAATAACATTACTCTAAAAACAGTATAAAACAGATGGCAAAAATCATATCCTATACAGTATTCATACTATTATTCGTAACCGGATGTAGTACCGATGAAACGGAATATTTTCCAACAGATAATGTATTGGTCGAAGTCAAAGCGCCACAGACCGATGGGTGGAGTACAAAAGATTATATCAACACCCGGAATTACCCGGAAAAAACAACCGTACGGAAAGAGGAAGACGGACTGAATATAAAAATACATACGCTTCCCGATACGAAGGGAACTGCAAAAAGCGGCATAAATACCCGCTGGGCGAATATGGAAGATAACATCACTTTCAGGGTGATAGCCTACAAATGTGCAGATGCCGCCGATATTTCAACGACCAATTATGCCGGTTACGGAGATTACAGATTATCGGGTAGCAGCGTGCAAACGAACAAGAAACTATCCCTTCTAATAGGAACTTATACGTTTGTCTGCTATTCTTTTGGCAATTTAAATTCCTTAGCCGGCTTCGATAACAGTACAACCAATATACCTGTTTCAAACGGACAAAATTTCATGATCTGCATAAAGCCTAATATCAGCATAAACAAGGCGGAAGATAGTAAATACACTTTGGACAATATTGTATTCAAACACCTGTGCGCACGATATAGGGTATTGGCAAAAGCGCAAAGTGGAAGAATGAGTAACATCACAGCATGTTCCGGTTCCATAACATTACCTAAAAAGACAGCAGTCTATTCATTTACCGACAACACATTGAATGTACAAGAAGAGAATACAGAAACCGTAAACATACTTTGGAACAACCCGGATGACATGGAAGTATATAGCGAATACATATATTTACTTCCTCAAAACTCTGCAAAGATAACCGTCAGCCTGGATTTTACTGTTGGCGGAAAAGCCTACACAAACAAAAGTATCACAGCGGACGGATTGACATTTACTGCAAACAATACATACTACAGCAGCATAGATTTTAGTACAGACCAAGGTTACATAGTCGGAGGCGTAATATGGGCCAACGGAAATCTTTATTACGAGAATAAAGAATATAAATTCTTTCCGAACACAGAAGACTTCATAGGAGGTACAAATACCGGCGAAATATTCTATTATAATGCACTGCTGCCATATCCATCCTTTACAACAGATCCTGTAAAAACCTGGAATCCGGCGAATGACCCATGCAGTAAAATCGCTCCGACAAACACATGGCGCACTCCAAGTTCCAAGGACTTCACCAAGTTACAGGAAGCAGGTTATACGATAGATGCAGCAAGTGGAAACAAGAAAGGGTTCAAATTCGGCAATACGCTTTTCCTGCCGTATTGCGGTTATCTGCAATCCAAAGTGTCTCCATATTATAAAGACAAAGACTATCGCGGATTATATGCCACTTCCGATTACAAATATATATTTGTATTTTGGAACAGTGCTTATAACGGAAAAGCCGGATGCAACATGCCTAATGACTACAACTGCCCGTGGGATGCTTTTTGTATCCGGTGCATTCGGGATTAACACCGGTCTGGCAGATTTGCTGCAATTCTTGTTGTACTGCACTACCTATGACACAAAAAGCCAGCTAATCCATTGCGAGTTAGCTGGCTAATTCTATAATATTTTCCGAAAAATCTTAGGGGTTCTGCCCAATACCATTAGAACGGTACAGGCCCGTCCAATCCCACCCCGCCAAACGGATTGTCCGTTTGAGGCATATAATCGGAGGCAGACGGAGGCGGTGGCGTAGAGGGACTGCCAATGGGCGCATTCATACGCGAACCGAACGTGGCTCCTCCCATACCCTCGGTAGGCGGCGGAATAACCATATCGTCTTCCGGATTCTGGAAGCGGGTATACTGGCCGATAAAGCGCAGGCGCACATCGCCCACGGCACCGTTACGGTGCTTGGCTATGATAATCTCCGCCATGCCGCGCAGGTCTGTGCCATCGGCGGAAGTATAAATCTTGTAATATTCGGGACGGTGGATGAAGCACACCATATCGGCATCCTGCTCGATGGCTCCGGACTCGCGAAGGTCGCTCAACTGCGGACGCTTGCCCTCTTCTCCCTCACGGTTCTCTACACCACGGTTCAACTGAGACAGGGCGATAATGGGAATGTTCAGCTCCTTAGCCAACCCCTTCAACGAACGCGAAATCGTACTCACCTCTTCCTGTCGGCTGCCGAACGACATGCCGCTGGCATTCATCAATTGCAGGTAGTCGATGATAATCACCTTCACCCCATGCTCGCGAACCAGACGGCGGGCCTTGGTACGAAGTTCGAATACGGAAAGCGAGGGAGTATCATCCACGTACAGAGGCGCATCCAGCAGGTCGCGCAGCTTATAGTCCAACTGCTGCCATTCGTAATCGGCAAGCTGTCCGCTTTTGATTTTCTCGCTCGGTATCTCGCACACGTTGGAGATGAGACGGTTCACCAACTGTACGTTACTCATTTCAAGGGAGAACAAGGCTACGGGATTGCGGAAGTTCACGGCAATGTTCTTCGCCATGGAGAGCACGAACGCCGTCTTACCCATGGCAGGACGGGCGGCTATGATAATGAGGTCGGAGTTCTGCCAGCCGGAAGTCATCTTGTCCAGTTTCGTAAATCCGCTCTCAAGACCGCTCAAACCGTCGGTACGGGCGGCGGCTTTCTGAATAAGGTCGTACGCTTCGGCAATGACCGGATTGATTTGCGTATAGTCCTTCTTCATGTTCTGCTGCGAAATCTCGAAGAGCTTGCCTTCGGCTTCCTGCATCAGGTCGTCCACATCGAGCGTCTCGTCGAACGCCTTGGACTGTATGTTACTGGTGAAGGTTATCAGCTCGCGCGCCAACGCCTTTTGGGCAATGATACGGGCGTGATACTCGATATGCGCAGAGGATGCCACCTTGCTGCTGAGCTGGGTGATGTAGAACGGGCCGCCCACCTCTTCCAAATCTCCGCGCTTGGCAAGCTGCTCCTTCACGGTGAGAATGTCCACCGGTTTCTGATTGACGGCAAGGTCTGTGATAGCGGAGTATATCAGCTGATGCCGGTGTTCGTAAAAAGATTCGGGACGGAGAATTTCGCTCACCAGCGAATAAGCGTCTTTCTCGATCATCAATGCACCCAGTACGGCCTCTTCCAGTTCCGGCGCCTGCGGCTGGATACGCCCGTAATCGTTGACCGGCTGGGGTGATTTCGACTTCGGGGTGCGGGTTGTTCGTCTTTGTTCTGCCACTTTATGAATTAAGAATTGAAATTTAAAAATTAAGAAATAAATAGTCCGCCTTTCAAAAGGGAAAGCAAAGATAAATGATTTTATTGATAGCAATCAACAAATCGTTGTTAAGTTTTCAATCTACTATGAACAGAATTCATTAACTTTGTCTCCGAAGCCTGCTTTGACAGGCCCGTTTTTATTTTTAAATTTTCAATTCTTAATTCTCAATTTAACGATGCTTACTTTTCCGAATGCTAAAATAAACCTGGGACTGAATATTACAGAAAAACGACCGGACGGTTACCATAACCTGGAGACCATCTTCTACCCTATTCCCGTGGAAGATGCGCTGGAAATAAACCCGCTGCGCGAGGGTGACGGCAAATATTGCCTGCATCAGGCTGGTATGGAAATAGCGGGAGAAGCGGAAAACAACCTCGTGGTGAAGGCGTATAAGCTGCTGGACGGGTTGTTCGACCTGCCGCCGGTGGATATTCATCTGTTCAAGCATATCCCATCGGGGGCCGGATTGGGTGGCGGCTCGGCAGATGCTGCATTTATGCTGAAAATGCTGAATGAGAAGTTCGGTCTTGGACTGAGTACCGGGACTTTGGAAGAGTATGCCGCCCGACTGGGAGCGGATTGCGCTTTCTTCATCCGGAATGCTCCTACCTATGCGGAAGGCATCGGAAATGTGTTCTCGCCTGTATCCTTGTCGCTGAAAGGGTATCAGCTCTGGTTGGTAAAACCGGATATATTCGTTTCCACACGGGATGCTTTCTCACAAATAAAGCCGCACCGTCCGGAACGGTCACTGAAAGAGACGATGCAGCTGCCCGTTGAAGCATGGAAAGAGTATATGGTGAATGACTTTGAAGAGAGCGTGTTCCCACAGTTTCCCGCTATCGGGGCAATCAAGGATGAGATGTACCGGCAAGGCGCTGTCTATGCGTCGATGAGCGGTTCGGGTTCATCGGTGTACGGACTGTTTGCGGCGGATGCCGTATTGCCGGATGTAGACTTCGGTGAAAAAGCATTCGTATATAAAGGGAAGCTGACCGTTTAAAAGTATGAAATATAAAGTATGAGGAATGAACCATGCGGACGGGACATTGTTATACCCTATATTTTATACTTCATACTTAATTTCAGAATGAAAAGATTCAGATTTTGCTTGGTAGCAGGCATGCTACTGTTTATTTCCGTTTCCACTGTTGCCAAAGGAGTTCCCACAAGCATACAGGCTGCTTTCGAAAAGATGTACCCGTATGTTGCAAATGCCCAATGGGAACAGATGGCAGGATGTTACGTAGCGGAATTCGTTATTGACGGCAGGGAAACAGATGTGTGGTTCGACGAAAATGCCCAATGGGTAATGATGGAGAATGATGTGGAGTCGCTGGAGAAAGTTCCCTCTCCCGTTGCGAAAGCATTTATGGAAAGCATTATGGCTTCCATGAGATTGAGGGATGTAAGGATAGTCACGTTTCCCAAACGTCCTGCGGTAATCGTTATCGAAGTGGAAGGCTACAATTCCGGTGAAGAATTTCAACTGTTCTATGCACCGGACGGAAAGCTGCAACGGCAACTGAATGTGAGTGAACTGGGCGGAGAGATTTACCCGGGACTCTTTAATTAAGCATAAAAGTATGAGGTATAACCATGCGGATGGAGCACGGTTATACCTCATACTTTATATTTTATACTTAAACTCAGTACACTTCTACTTTCGCGGCTATCCGTTTAGCTTTATCGCGCAGCGCATCGAGGTCGCTGTCCAACGGGGCATAGCACAATACAACACCCATACGGCGATTGACGCGGGTGGTAGGCTTGCCGAAGATACGCAAGTAAGTATCTTCTTCTTTGGTCACCTCTTCCATGCCGCGGTAGTTGGGACGCTCCTGACTGGCAATGGGCGAAAGGATAACGGCACTTGCCCCTATCCGCTCCTGCTTGATACCCGGAATGGGCAAACCGAGTACGGCGCGGCAATGCAATTCGAATTCGTTCAGGTTCTGTGTTCCTGCCAGTGTCACCATGCCCGTATCGTGCGGACGCGGAGAGAGTTCGGAGAAGTAAACGCCGTTCTCGTGACTCAGGAAGAATTCCACTCCCCACAAACCGGCGCCGGTCAGGGCACGGGTCACTTTCTCCGCCATATCCTGCGCTTCCTTTAAATGAGCAGGGTCGATATGGGCGGGCTGGAAGCTCTCGCGATAGTCGCCGCCCTTCTGCACATGTCCGATAGGCGGGCAGAACAAGGTAGGGCCATTCTTTTGGGTAACCGTCAGCAAGGTGATTTCACTATCGAACTTGATAAACTCCTCAATGATAAGCTCCTTGATGTCGCCACGGCTTCCGTTGCAGCCGTACTCCCAGGCATGCTCCAGTTCGTCGGCACTCTTTACGAGCGACTGCCCCTTACCGGAAGAGGACATCAGCGGCTTTACCACACAGGGGAAACCGATTTTTTCGGCAGCAGCCTTCAGCTCATCCAGAGATTTGGCATAGAAGTACCTGGCTGTTTTCAGTCCCAGTTCCTTGGCGGCAAGGTCGCGGATAGCCTTACGGTTCATTGTAAAGTTGACCGCACGCGCGCTGGGCACAACCTGAATACCCTCTTTCTCGAAATCGTACAGGCGTTCCGTACGGATAGCCTCTATTTCGGGTACGATAATGTCCGGCCGGTGTTTGCGCACCACACGTTCCAATGCTTCGCCGTCCAGCATGCTGAACACTTCGCACTCGTCCGCCACCTGCATGGCGGGTGCTCCGGCGTAAGAGTCGCAGGCTATGATATATTGCCCTTTACGCTGAGCTGAAATTACAAACTCTTTACCCAGTTCACCGGAACCTAACAGTAAAATCTTTTTCATCGGTTACTAATTTATTTACTACCTATTATTATTGTTTTCTATAATTGGCAATTTGTTGTTTATCACTGGTGCTGTTCTCTCAACAGGTCATTCACCGTCTTCACCGGATTGAATGTAGTCAGAGGAACTTCTACAAAGACCGTATTCCAGTCGCTCATGGCACCGTTCCACAATCCGGGAAGTTCCAGAGCTTTCAGGTCTTTGCCGTTCTTCGACTTATAGGAGATGAAGCCCGTAGCCTTGTCCACATACTTCACCAAATCGAACTTATGGCCCTTATAGTCGCGCACTGCACATACCAGGTCCACCGGATTGAAGTGCGTACCTTTTTCAAACATATCCTTCTTCTCAGGGTCGTTCATGTCAATCTGAGAACTTTCGAGGATTTGCAGGGAAATTGTACCGTCGCTGTTGTAAGCAAGGAACGGACCGCCGCCCGGCTCGCCTACGTTCTTCACCATGCCGCAGACACGCATCGGACGGTTCAGCTTCTCTTTCAGGTAAATCACCAGTTCGGCATCTTCCAGGTTCTTCGTTTCGGGGTTCTTGCAGAACAGCTTCTTCTGTACAAACTGCAGGATGTCGAGAACCTGCTCGTGCGTGTACTTGCCGCTGTCCAGCAGTTGCAGATAGGCAAAAGCCTGCTGCTGCAAGGTGATGAGCACACCGGCAATCAGCTTCTTATATAATACGGTATCGCCTTTCAGTTTATCGGGCACTACGTTGTCGATGTTCTTAATGAAGATGACATCGGCATCGAGGTCGTTCAGGTTCTCTATCAATGCGCCGTGACCGCCCGGACGGAACAGAAGCTTGCCGTTATCGCGGAAAGGCTTGTTCTCCATATCGGCGGCAACGGTATCGGTGCTCGGTTTCTGCTCGGAGAAGCTGATGTTGTAATCCACGCCGTATTTTCTGGCATAAGCCGCGGCTTTCTCGTCTACCAATGCCTTGAACAGCGCACGGTGCTCGGGAGATACGGTGAAGTGCACATTTACCTTACCGCTCTTGTTGGCAGCATAAAGCGCACCTTCCACCAGATGTTCTTCGAGCGGGGTACGGCTGCCGTCCTCGTATTTATGAAACTTCAGCAATCCTTTCGGAAGCGCGCCGTAATTCAATCCTGCCGATTCGAGCAGGGCGGCAACCACCGCCTTGTAATTGCCGGCAGCAATCAGGGCGGGAATATCCTTGCCGGTTGTTTTCAGGCAAGCGGCATTCAGGTCGTCATAGAAAGCGAACTTCCCGATTTTCCCGAAGAATGTTTTCTCAAAGTCCGACTGCGGAGCATCGTATTCCGCTCCGAGGAATTCAAATAAATTCTTAAACATACGGCTTGCCGCACCCGATGCCGGAACAAATTTCACCACCGTTTTGTCTGTCTGAGTATATGCTTCCCACGCATTCAGATATTTTTTCTGCTCATCGGCATCCGGAGCCAGTATACCCTGCTCCACGGAAGCAGCGGCAGACAACTTTAAATATGGAAATCCCTTTTCGAAGCAGGCCAGCTGCTCGGCTATCTGTTCTTCCGATATGCCTTTCTTGGCAAGTAGTTCTTTGTCTTGGAGTGTTATCATAATATCTAAATTAATTAATTGATGCCCAAAAATACAAAAAAAGCACAAGCACCGTCATGAAAAGGAAGAAAAAAACTACCTTTACAGCAGAAAATACGGACAATTATGGAAACAGGTGAATTTTTCACAGCCGAAGAGAAGCGTTTGCTCTTCGTGCTCTACCGAAAATTATTGCAGCTTTCCGGAGAGACGCTCCACAAGGGCGATTGCAGAAAGCTGAAAACACATCTTGTAAACTCTATACAGAACAACCGCATACAGCGGGATATCTTCGGGCTGAACCCGATTATAAAGGATATGCAGACCGCCGTTATCGTGGCGGAAGAGATAGGCATGAGGCGGGCATCCATCCTGGGACTGATGCTCCACGACTCCGTGCGCTGCGGCACCTGTACCGCCGAAGAGGTGGAACGGAACTACGGCGAGGATGTGGCGGGCATCATACGCGGACTGATACGGGTAAACGAACTTTACGCCAAAAGCCCCACCATCGAGTCGGAGAACTTCCGCAACCTGCTGCTGTCCTTTGCAGAGGACATGCGCGTTATCCTCATCATGATTGCCGACCGCGTGAACATCATGCGCCAGATAAAGGAGTGCAAGAACGACGAAGCACGCAGACAGGTGGCCAATGAAGCCGCCTATCTGTACGCTCCCCTCGCCCATAAGCTGGGTCTGTACAAACTGAAGTCGGAACTGGAAGACCTTTCGCTGAAGTACACGGAGAAGGAAGTCTACTACCACATCAAAGAGAAACTGAACGAAACCAAGGCATCGCGCGACAAGTATATAGCCGCTTTCATCGCTCCGGTACAGAAGAAGCTGGAAGAGGCGGGACTGCATTTCCACATCAAAGGACGTACCAAATCCATCCACTCCATCTACCAGAAGATGAAGAAGCAGAAGTGTCCTTTCGAGGGTGTGTACGACCTGTTTGCCATCCGTGTAATCCTGGACTCCCAAGTGGAAAAAGAGAAGCTGGAGTGCTGGCAGGCATATTCCATTGTAACGGATATGTACCAGCCCAACCCGAAGCGTCTGCGCGACTGGCTGTCCGTGCCCAAGAGCAACGGCTACGAATCGCTGCACATCACCGTCATGGGGCCTGAAGGCAAATGGGTGGAAGTGCAGATACGCACCGAACGCATGGACGAGATAGCCGAACGGGGGCTTGCCGCCCACTGGCGGTACAAGGGCGTGAAAGGCGAAAGCGGACTGGACGAATGGCTGACTTCCGTACGTGAAGCGTTGGAGAATTCCGACAGCAGCGGACTGGAGACCATGGACCAGTTCAAGCTGGACTTATACGAAGACGAAGTGTTCGTCTTTACCCCCAAGGGAGACTTGTTCAAACTGGGCAAGGGTTCCACCGTGCTCGACTTCGCCTTCCACATCCACAGCAAGCTGGGCTGCAAATGTATAGGAGCCAAGGTAAACGGCAAGAACGCACAGTTGAAGCAGATACTGAACAGCGGCGACCAGGTGGAAATCATGACGTCCAATACACAGACGCCCAAGCAGGACTGGCTGAACATCGTCACCACTTCCAAGGCGCGCACCAAGATACGGCAGGCGCTCAAGGAAATGGCTGCCCGCCAGCACGCCTTTGCCAAGGAGACATTGGAACGTAAGTTCAAGAACCGGAAAATAGAGTATGACGAGGGTACGATGATGCGTCTCATCAAACGGCTCGGCTTCAAGGTGGTGACGGACTTCTACCAGAGCATTGCCGATGAAACGCTCGACGTGAACGGCATCATCGACAAGTACCTCGAACTCCAGAAACGGGAGAACGACACGCACGACGACATCGTGTACCGCAGCGCCGAAGGCTATAACCTGCAGGCTGCCGCCCTACCCGAAGAGACCGCCGCCAAAGAGGACGTGCTCGTCATCGACCAGAACCTGAAAGGGCTGGACTTCAAGCTGGCACGCTGCTGCAATCCTATCTACGGAGATGAGGTATTCGGTTTCGTAACCGTAAGCGGCGGCATCAAGATACACCGCTGCGACTGTCCGAATGCAAGCGACTTGCGCGAACGCTTCGGGTACCGCATCGTAAAGGCACGCTGGGCAGGCAAGTCGCAAGGCACGCAATACCCCATTACGCTGCGTGTGGTGGGACACGACGACATAGGCATCGTTACCAATATCACTTCCATCATCTCCAAAGAGACCGGCATTACGCTGCGAAGCATCGGCATAGACTCGCACGACGGATTATTCTCGGGAACGCTTACCATCATGGTAGGCGACACCGGAAGACTGGAAGCGCTCATCAAGAAGCTGAGGACGGTAAAAGGGGTAAAGCAGGTATCGCGCAACTGACGGGGTAAATCCCAAGTTCAACATTGCGGACCGTAAAGTGCTACACTACGTTTCTAAAGTGCTACTTGGCGACGCTAAAGTTCTACTTTACAATCCTAAAGTAGAACTCTACGTTTCCAAAGTCCAACACTGCGTCTTCCCCGCCCTTATTTCTCAATGTTTTAATTCTAAAGACTCAATTTACCAACTATGCGATACGATTTCAAAAAACAGCTCCGCAGTTTCGGTTATGCCTGGCAGGGCATCCGGAGCTGCGTAGGCAAGGAGCAGAACCTGAGTTTTCATCTGATTGCCATGACAGCAGTAACCCTTGCGGGATTTGTTTTAGGCATTACGCGCACGGAATGGACGGTCGTTATCCTCTGTTTCGGTGTGGTGATTGCCGCCGAGCTGTTCAACACCGCTATCGAAAGGCTGGTGGACCTGGTATCTCCCGAACGGCACCCCGTTGCGGGGCAGGTAAAAGACATTGCCGCCGGAGCAGTGCTGGTGTGCGCTGTTGCGGCGGCAATCATAGGATTGATAATCTTTATACCGTATCTTTAAAGGCAGACGTTATCTTACCCTTTTCCTTTTATAGTAGGGATACGTCAGCAGGACGAAGAAGAACAAGGCAAGTATGGCGGCTACACCGGCGGCGTGGTAAAGCAGGAATGCATCTGCCAGGCGGCAAGCCGTTGCCAGACCCGCCAGAAGTCCGGTTTCCATAACCAGGTGGCAAGTCGTGTTGCCCATTCCCCGCTGGCAGTGATGAGACAGCTTTACGAACATCCTTGTAAACGGCAGCGTCAGAAACACCAACGCCGCCAATGCCAGAAATGCAATGTAGTCGCCTATATAGAGCAGTGGCAGCAACACGCCCGGCACGAAAGCTATCAGCAGCATATTCAGTGCAGGAACCCATGCACGCGGCAGCAGGAAGCGGTCCAGGCTGCACAGCCTCAACCCGATAGGCGCACGGAAAGCCACATATACCCTCGATGCGAAATACATGCCGAGAACTCCCACGGCAACGGCTGCATAAACAACCGTGCGGAAGCCGTAAAGGTCGTACAGCAGGAAGCCTGCGCACGCCCCTGCCAGCATACCCAGCCGGGCAGACCACGCATAGACCATATTGCCGGCACTGCGCCTTGTAGATGTGGTAATGTCGATAGCCACCGTAATGCCCGCCGTCGTTGCCAGTCCGAAACATACGCCCTGTACCGAAGCAAGCAGCATCAGCTTGAGGTAGCTGTCGGCAAAGGCATACCCCGCCATTGCAGCCAGCATGACGAAAGCAGAGGAAAGCAATACGTTCTTCCGCTTATACTCATCGCACAGATAGGCATGAAACGGTCCTGCCGCAAACATCGCCGCAATGAATGCCAGAAACATGTCGCCTGTCCGGGAAACGGACATTCCCAACTGCTCCGGCATTACGAACGAAAGTACGGGAAAGAGCATGTAGACGGATGCGAACAGCAGCAGATTAGCTGTGCACATCCGCCAGAAGTTCAGCGTCATAAGCCTGTCAGTACTGTTCTTTCTCATTCGGGAAGTCTAAGTTCTTCACATCGGAAATGTAATGGCTGATAGCATCGGTCATTACAGTATGCAGGTCGGCATAACGGCGCAGGAAACGGGGGCGGAAACCGTTGTTCATGCCCAGCATATCCTGTACAACCAGCACCTGGCCGTCCACGCCGCTACCGGCGCCGATGCCGATGACGGGAATAGTCAGCTCGCCTGCCACACGCTCTGCCAACGCAGCGGGAATCTTCTCCAGTACAAGGGCAAAGCATCCGGCTTCTTCCAGCAGGTGAGCGTCGCGTACCAGCTTCTCCGCTTCGGCATCGTCCTTGGCGCGTACCGTGTATGTTCCGTACTTATTGATGGACTGAGGCATCAGTCCGAGGTGTCCCATAATAGGAATACCTGCGCTGAGAATGCGTTTTACCGTACCGATGATTTCTTCCCCGCCTTCCAACTTCAGGGCATCGGCATGGCTCTCCTTCATGATGCGGATGGCAGATGCAAGACCTTCCATTTCGTTTCCCTGATAAGAACCGAAAGGCATATCCACCACTACCATTGCGCGCTTTACGCCGCGCACGACGGACTTGGCATGATAAATCATCTGGTCGAGGGTTATGGGCAGCGTAGTCACGTTGCCCGCCATTACGTTGGAAGCGGAGTCGCCCACCAGGATGACGTCCATACCTGCGCCGTCAACAATCTGCGCCATGGTATAGTCGTACGAGGTCAGCATCGATATCTTTTCGCCTCTCTGTTTCATCTCAACAAGGCGATGCGTAGTTACTTTACGAGTGTCGTCTGAAATATATCCAGCCATAATCTTAATGAATGTGTTAATGAGTTATCAATTAAAATAGCGTGCAAAGTTAGCGCTTTTTCCCATTACTTGTGCACTTGAAGCATTTTATCGTAAGTGAATCCCGTAAAATCATCCAATACACAATGACATAACGGAGCTATAGCCTCACGGGAGTTGGTCGTTGCCAGCCCTATCACGGTGGCTTCGGATGCCATGCCCGCTTTCAGTCCGTTAAAGGAGTCCTCGAATACATAGGTGGTGCCGGGAGTCGTGCCGAATACTTCCATACCGAGCAGGAAGCAGTCGGGAGCCGGCTTTGAACGGGAAAACATCTCTGCGGTAAGAATCCGGTCGAACATAGTCCTTACCTCAGGGCGGGCACGGTAGACGGCAGCCATTTTCCGGTCGTTGGAACTGGTGACAACCGCCATTTTCACGTGGTTACGGCGCAGGTCGGCAATGAAATCGAGCACACCGGGGATGTAATCATACGCCATGTCCCGCTCAAAAGCGTTGAGGGCGGCGGTGATTTCCTGCTGTTCCTTTGTCTTTCCGGCAAAGAAAGTGTCGTAGATGTAGGTCATGGTCTGCCCCTTTATGCGGCTCTCCAAATCGTCCATGCCCAGATAGTCCACCCCCGCTTTATGCCAAAAGACGGAATACTGCGTTTCGGTATCCATTACCACTCCGTCGAAATCGAACAGGACGGCCGTTGTTTTTGTTGTATCCATATTAAAAAAACAAATATAATATTCGGGCGCAAAGGTCTGAATAATCATCGAACTGAGCAAATATTCATTATCTTTTGATAAGATAGGAAGCTTTCACTATCTTTGCAAACACTTAATTGACGTATATCCAATGAACGATCCGCATATTTTGGGAACCGAACGAATAGGCAAACTGCTTGTGCAGTATTCCATCCCTGCCATTATCGGTATGACAATTACTTCGTTATATAATATCATCGACAGTATATTCATCGGTCATGGCGTAGGCGCCATGGGTATTGCCGGGCTTGCCATCACCTTTCCGCTGATGAACCTGGTGGTTGCTTTCTGTACGGTAGTCTCGGCAGGCGGCTCCACTATATCATCCATACGTCTGGGACAGAAAGATACGGACGGAGCCACAGAAGTGCTGAACCACACCCTGATGCTGTGCCTTGTCAACGCATTCCTGTTCGGCGGCATCTCCTTTATCTTCCTGGACGAAATCCTGCGCTTTTTCGGTGCCAGCAACGAAACGCTGCCGTATGCACGGAACTTTATGCAGATAATCCTGTTGGGTACGCCGGTGACATATACAATGATAGGATTGAACAACATCATGCGTGCCACGGGTTATCCCAAGAAAGCGATGCTGACCTCGATGGTTACGGTGGTGTGCAACATTATTCTCGCCCCTATCTTCATCTTCCACTTCGACTGGGGTATCCGCGGCGCGGCAACGGCAACGGTCATTTCGCAATTTATCGGCATGATATGGGTGGTGAGCCACTTCCTGCAAAAGACAAGCATCGTACGCTTGCAACCGGGTTTCTGGAAGATGAAAAAGCGTATTATCAGTAGTATTTTCTCCATAGGAATGTCTCCGTTCCTGATGAATGTAACGGCATGCGTCATCGTCATCATCGTCAACAACAGCCTGCAACGTTACGGCGGCGATATGGCTATCGGCGCTTACGGCATCATGAACCGGCTGCTGGTGCTGTACGTAATGATTGTACTGGGACTGACCATGGGCATGCAGCCCATCGTGGGCTACAACTTCGGAGCACAGAAGTACGACCGCGTAAAGGCTACGCTGCGCCTGAGCATCCTTACGGGCGTGTGCATCACCAGTACGGGCTTTATCATCTGCGAACTGTTTCCGCATGCCGTATCGGCTGTCTTTACCAGTGACGGGCAACTGATTGACATGGCTTCCAGAGGAGTGCGTATCGGCATAGCCATGTTCCCGCTGGTAGGTGCGCAAATCGTTATCGGCAACTTCTTCCAAAGCATCGGCAAGGCGAAAATCAGCATATTCCTGTCCCTTACCCGACAGTTGTTGTACCTGCTGCCGGGACTGATTATCCTGCCACGCTACATGGGGCTGGACGGTATCTGGACGTGTATGCCCGTATCGGACTTCTTTGCATTCGTTACGGCGGTCATTGCCCTGTGGATATATGTAAAGAAACTGAAGAGGTTGTCTCCTCTCCAGTCTTAATCCTTATAAATCGTTCGAGGCTACGCTCGCCACCACGCTACCGTCGAACAAGTGTACCGTGCGGTGTGCAAACGAGGCATCGTGCCGGGAGTGCGTCACCATGACAATGGTAGTGCCTTCCCGGTTCAGTTCCGTCAGCAGGTTCATCACTTCCGCACCGTTCTTGGAGTCCAGGTTACCGGTAGGCTCATCGGCAAGAATCAGTTTCGGGTTCGTCACCACGGCGCGGGCAATGGCTACACGCTGCTGCTGACCGCCGGAAAGCTGTTGCGGAAAGTGCTTGGCACGGTGGCTGATGTTCATCCGTTTCAAGATATCATCTACCATGCGCTTGCGTTCACCCGCTTTCACGCCCAAATAGGTAAGAGGCAGTTCTACATTTTCGTAAACGTTCAACTCATCTATCAGGTTGAAGCTCTGGAATACGAATCCCAGCTTGCCTTTGCGCACGCGGGTACGTTCTTTCTCTTTCAGGTCCGCCACTTCCTGCCCAAGCAACTTATAACTGCCTTCCGTAGGATTGTCCAGCAGACCGAGTATATTCAATAAGGTAGACTTGCCGCAACCGGACGGGCCCATGATGGCTACAAATTCCCCTTCTTTCACTTCGAGGTTTACATGGTTCAACGCTACCGTCTCCACTTCCGAGGTACGGAATACTTTACTGATGTCGTTTATCTTAATCATATTGTTTTGTTTTTCTATGTTATACGCTTTCTTATTCACTCTTGATACTGTTCACAGGGTTCTCGTTGGCTATCCGCCAGGACTTCCAAAGGACGCAGCCTACGATTACCGCCAGATTGGCGATTACCACCAGCAGATATACAACCCAACCGAGAGGAACCTGCTCGGCAAACTGCTCCATCCAGATACCGTTGATGTACCACGATGCAAGGGTTCCGAGAACAACTGCCGGCAATGCTACGACAAGCACGTCTTTGGAAAGCAATTCCAGGATAGAAGACGCTTCCGCACCGTTGACCTTGCGGATGGCAATCTCCTTGCCGCGACGGCGTACTTCATCGGCAGTATATCCTATCAGCCCCATCAGCATGACGAAGAACATCGTTACGGCCGCCATCAGTGTGGCATTGCGGAACACGCGGACACTGTTGTAGGAATCGGTAATCTGCTTTTCATAGCTGACGAAGTCGATGGTCTGATTGCCGAAGGCATCGGCTGCATCCTTGTTCAGTTGCCGCAGGTTCTGTACAAAAGGTTCTTTCAAACGGACATGTACCGTCCCCGTGAAATGTTGATTATAGCGGGCGACAAAAGGCATCTTGGCTTCCGTAAAATCTCCTATCTGGAAATCTTTCAGCACCCCCGCCACTTTCATCTGTGCAGCATTGTCTACATCGACGGTACGCCCCACGGCATCATTTCCCCAATGCATCATGTCCGCAAATGTTTCATTTACGATTATCTCATCTTTCGTACGTGCCATACGCCCCGCCTTGAACGCCATGCCCATCATTGCCGGATAGTCCTCCCGCATATAGAAACAGGCACGTGTGGAAAAAAGCACATTACCCGATGCGTCACGAATCATAGAGCCGCTATATCCGCTGACAGGCGTATTGTTGGCGCTGGTCACCGCCTCTACATAAGGAAGCCCTTTAAAGAACCGGAGAGCGGCATCACTCTCTTTATCCTCGTTCCAATAGGCATTGGCAAACGCCATCCGCTGCGGATTATACCCCATATCCTTGTTCAGCACATATTGATACTGCACCATCACCACGCACATAAGTCCGCAAATGAATGCCACCCCTGCAAACTGGATGAAAAGCAGCGGACGCTTCCAGCCTTTCTTCCCTTCGGTATAGCGGCGGAACACTTGGGATACGGGAATACGGGCAAACAAACGTCCCGGCAATACTCCGCCCACCATAAACAGTATGCCGACCACCGTCAGCGGAACCCAGATACGTTCCGGAGCAAGCAGCAAAGAAAGTTTCGCCGCAGCGGTATCTTCAAAGAACTCCCGGAAATTCAGCAGCACCAAAGTCATCAGGAGCAATGCCGCCGCAATGATAATCCCCGTTTCCAAAAGGAACATGCCGAATATCTTGCCACCGCTTGCCCCATTGCATTTATGCACGCCTACCGCTTTGGCACGGTATGTAAGTGAGGAAATGGAAATCAGCACGTAGTTCAGCGCCGCAATGAAAAGAATGGCAAGGCCGAGGACGGTCATGATATTACGCATCCGCTCTACGCTTTCATAATTGCGGTAGGTGTCACGGATAGGCTTTACAAACGCCGTATAGCCATACTTCTTTTTGTCCTCTTCCGGGCGATATTTCTCTATCATAGCGTCTATACGCGCATTCACTACCGACTTGTCCGCACCGGGGCGGAAACGGATGTATTCGGGATAACTGTCTCCCCCGCGCCATGAGTAGTTGCCGACTCCGTCGTTCCACAAGGTGGGCATAGAGATAACGGCTTCAGGATGGACGGTTGCGTTTTCGGGCAATGCCTCATAAGTACCTTTCACTATAAAGTCTTTCTCGTGATTGTAGTTGACGGTCTTTCCCACCGGATTCTCTCCGCCGAATATTCTCCCGGCAAAGCGGTCGCTTAGGAAAATCACATTGGGCTGCTGAAGGTCTTTCACCGGATTACCGCTCAGCACTTCGATACCCATTGTTTTGAAAAAGAGTGAATCCGCCACTATCTTTCTTTCGTCAAAACGGGCGTTTTCATTATATAACGGGGCATTCATCCAATGGCAGGTGCTGGTAGCAGCTTCCACCTGTTCGGGAAAATTCTCCAATATGGCGCCCGCCACAGGGCCGCAATTCTGCTCCTGCGGCGGGTACTTCTCGCCCTTAACGGTAAATACCGACCAGATTTGGTAGAGATTGTCGTAGTCTTTGTAGCAGGTGTCGAAACTCTGCTCGTACGCCACGCGGGAGAACAGCAGGATACTCATCGTCAGGCTTAATCCCAAGGAGATTATCTTGATGATATTCGAGCCGCGTCCCCGAAGCAGGGTTTGAATGACATAATAGATTTGTTTCATCGTATACTAATTTATAATTCGTAAACCTACAGTATCGGAAATACATGGCTTGCCGCCATGTTTTCCTGCCTATAATAATGCAGAAAGCGTGCCAAAGAAGTTATAGTTTTGATTATCAGGTAATCCCGCATAAATAATCCATATACAGGTGTCTAAAAATTAGACACCACCCGTCCAATAATTAGACACAGCCTGCCGAATAATCAAATACTATCTGCTTAATGCCTGCCTACAAATCAGATAAACAGACATTTATTCTTTGCAACCCCTGGCCTGATTAGCCAAATCATCACTTACAGAACAGAAAAACGGAAAATAGGACAACTTTTCTATCGAATGAAAACTTTACCTTTGCCCTCAGTTTCCATAGATATATACTGACAGATAATTCAACTTTCATAGATATAGACTGTATAGAGTTGTTATGATAAAGCCATATAAACCTTTGCTCCTGTCATTCCTCTGCCTGCTTATGGGCAGTTGCGACATGATAGACTATCATCCGTATGATGTACGCATCAACGGTGAGACCGATGTAAACGCCCATAATATTGCGGAGATAGAGCAGAAATGCAAGGACAAAACAACGATTAAGTTCGTGACCATGGGCGACTCGCAACGCTGGTACGACGAAACGCTGGACTTCGTGGGAGAGATAAACAAGCGCGATGACATCGACTTCGTTATCCACGGCGGTGACATGAGCGACTTCGGCGTGACGGACGAGTTTCTGTGGCAGCGCGACATCATGAACAAGCTCCATGTGCCCTACGTAGCCCTGATAGGCAACCACGACTGCCTCGGCACGGGAGAAGAAACATACCGCGCCGTATTCGGCGACCCTAACTTCTCATTCATTGCCGGACGGGTGAAGTTTGTATGCCTCAACACCAACGCCATGGAGTTTGACTACTCCCGCCCCATTCCCGACTTCACGTTCCTCGAAAAAGAGCTTACCGACCGCAAGGACGAATTCGACAAGACCGTTGTGTCCATGCACGTACGTCCCTATGCCGACCAGTTCAACAATAACGTGGCACGCGTCTTTCACCGCTACGTAACCGAATTTCCCGGCATACAATTCTGTACTGCCGCCCACGAGCACCACGTCTTCGAGGAAAACCTCTTTGAGGACGGTATCATGTACTACATGAGCGACTGCATGAAGAACCGCAACTACTATGTATTCACCATAACACCCGAAGGATATGAGCGCGAAGTGGTCTATTTCTAATCTGCCGGCACTCGCCGCCATCTGCCTGCTGATGCTGTGGTGCGGCCCGCTTTCCGCACAGGAACGGGATACGGTGATTATCGTAAAGCACGATACGGTTTACTTGCAGCACAAACCCGACACTGTTGTCACCGGCCGTGTGCGCCACAGCCGTTACGACCGGCGCGTGCACCGCTACCGCAAACGGTGGGAAGCCTTGATTCCAACGCACACCAAGATACAGTTTGCCGGCAATATGGGACTCCTCTCGCTGGGTACGGGCTGGGATTACGGCAAGCGCAACCAATGGGAAACGGATGTTTTTCTGGGTGTCCTGCCCAAATATCAGTCCGACTGCACCAAACTGACATTTACCTTGAAGCAGAACTACATCCCCTGGAGCCTGCAAATCAAGGAAAGCCGGTTCTCGGCAGAACCCCTTACCTGCGGTATGTACTTCAACACCGTATTCGGCGATGAATTCTGGGTGAACGAACCGGATCGTTATCCGAAAGGCTACTACGGTTTCTCGTCCAAAGTACGCATCCATGCTTTCCTCGGACAACGCATTACGTATGACATCGACCCGCGCCGCAGATTTACGGCAAAAGCCATTACGCTATTCTACGAAATCAGCACCTGCGACCTGTACATCGTAAGTGCATTCACCAACAAGTACCTGAAGCCGAAGGATTACCTGAGCTTGTCCTTCGGAGTGAAGCTACAGTTGCTGTAAGACATGTCTTTCAAGTGAAATTACAGTTACCGCAAGGTTGCCGGCTGTATCTTGCAGTGGTACGAGATGTATCCCACGGTGGTACAAGAAGTACCTCGCTATGGTACGGCATGTACCCTGCGGTGGTACAGCACCTACCATGCCGTGGTACAACGTATACCACACCGTGGTATGACACCTACCTTGTCGTGGTACGGCATGTACCCTGAGGCGGAACGTAGCGCAGCCCCTCTTCTGCTACTGCTTTTGCTACTTCCGCTCCTTATAAAAAACGTCCATGTGTCTTGCCGGGCAGCAAAGCCCAATGAAAAAGTCCCCGAATTATTCCTCTCCTTTCCCTTCTTTCTCGGGAAAATAGAATATATTTGCCCTCACAAATATAACAAGACATCGTTCTGCCATGAAGAAATCCGGAAATATTCTTATCGTTGATGACAATCGCGGCGTACTCACCGCATTGCAACTGCTGTTGAAACCCTATTTTGATAAGATAGCCGTTCTTTCTTCACCGGTCACCCTTCCCGCCACCTTGCGCGAAGATACGTGGCAGGCAGTGCTTCTCGATATGAATTTCACATCCGGCATCAATACCGGAAACGAGGGGCTTTACTGGCTGCACGAAATAAAGAAACAATATCCGGCGCTCCCCGTAGTGCTGTTCACCGCTTATGCCGACATAGACCTTGCCGTACGGGGGATAAAGGAAGGAGCAACGGATTTTATCGTCAAGCCCTGGGATAACGGAAAGTTAGTGGAAACCCTGCTGAATGCTGCACAAAACGCCCCTGCATCCGGGAAGAAAACGGCAACCACGTCTGCAAGCACCGCTTCTTCCATGTACTGGGGAGAAAGCCGCGTCATGCAGCAGCTTCGCATGCTGGTAGAAAAGGTAGCGGCCACCGATGCCAACATCCTCATCACCGGCGAGAACGGCACAGGCAAAGAGATGCTTGCCCGCGAGATACATGCCCTCTCCGCACGCCACCGCAAGGAAATGATAAGCGTGGACATGGGCGCCATTACCGAAAGCCTTTTTGAAAGCGAGCTTTTCGGCCATGTGAAGGGAGCGTTCACCGATGCCCATGCCGACCGTCCTGGAAAGTTCGAGGTTGCCGACCACAGCACGCTCTTCCTCGATGAAATAGGCAATCTCCTCTATCACCTGCAAGCCAAATTGCTGACCGCCATCCAGCGCCGCAGCATCGTGCGGGTGGGCAGCAATACGCCTGTTCCCGTAGATATCCGCCTTATCTGCGCCACCAACCGCAACCTATCCGAAATGGCGGACAAAGGAGAATTCCGTGAAGACCTGCTCTACCGCATCAACACCATCCATCTTGAAATTCCCGCGCTGCGTGAACGACAGGAAGATATAATCCCGCTGGCAGAGCGTTTCATCACACGTTTCTGCAAACAATACGGGAAGCCGGCCTTGCGTCTGGACAATGCGGCGCGGGAGAAGCTGATGCTGCACCCCTGGTCCGGCAACATCCGCGAACTGGAACATGCCATCGAGAAGGCCGTTATCATCTGCGACGATGCATTCCTCTCTGCCGGATTGTTCCAGTTGCAACGCAGGAACGAAGCCCCGGAAATGCCCGCCGCATCCACTCTTGAAGACATGGAAAAGCAAATGATACGCCACACGCTGGACAAGTGCGGTGGCAATCTCTCGGCGGTGGCCTCGCAACTGGGAATTACCCGGCAGACGCTTTACAATAAAATGAAGAAGTATGGGCTTTGAAAAACCTAAGGATATCAGCCAATATTACGTTTTCCGGACTGTCGTCAGCCTGCTCACAGCCGCGGCTGCCGGCATAATGTGGACGCTGTTCTTTCTGAAGCCGCCGGGTGCGCATGGCTGGGGCGACCCTCTGCTCTGGGCTGTCCTGTTCACCGTGCTTCTTCCTTTGGCAGTATACTGGCAGCAGCGGTTGTACCGCCGCCACACCCGTAAAGTTCTTTTCATGCTCGATGCCATCGAAAACAACGATACCGCCATCCACTTCTCCGAAACGGACGGAACCGAAGACAACCGCCTCGTAAACCGTTCGCTGAACCGCGTAGCCCGTATCCTGCATAATGTAAAGAGTGAAACCGCCCAACGGGAGAAGTACTACGAGCTTATCCTCGACTGTGTAAACACCGGTATCATCGTGCTGAACGACAACGGAGCCGTCTATCAAAAGAACAACGAAGCCCTGCGCCTGCTCGGACTGGAAGTATTTACGCACGTCCGCCAACTGTCGCGCGTGGATGCCCATCTGACGGATACGCTCACCGCCTGCCGTTCCGGCGACAAGTTCCAGGCGGCATTCGGCAACGAACGCGGAACCGTAAACCTATCTGTCCGCGTCAGCGACATCACCGTACGCCAAGAGCACCTGCGCATCCTCGCCCTGAACGACATCAACAACGAACTGGACGAAAAGGAGATAGACTCCTGGATACGACTTACACGCGTGCTGACCCATGAAATCATGAACGCCGTAACCCCCATCACTTCCCTGAGCGATACCCTGCTGAAACTGACCGAAGCCCGGATATCGAAAGAAGAGATGCGGCACGGTCTGCAAACAATCAGTACCACAGGCAAAGGGTTGCTCGCTTTCGTAGAATCCTACCGCAGGTTTACGCGCATCCCCACTCCCGAACCGTCCCTGTTCTACCTCAAAGGCTTCATCAACCGTATGGCGGAACTGGCGCGCCATCAATATCCCGACACCCCGGTTACGTTCAATGTTTCCATCGTTCCCGACGATTTGATACTCTATGCCGACGAAAACCTCATTTCGCAAGTCATCATAAACTTACTGAAAAATGCCATACAGGCTTTTGAAACGGGTGCTCCGGCAGCAACGGGGACAAATGCGGAAACAACAGCGGAAACAAATGCAGCGACTACGGAAAAACACATCAACATACGCGCCTACTGCAACGAAGCCGAAGCCGTACTGATAGAAATATCCAACAACGGCCCTGCCATCCCCCCGGACATTGCCGGGCATATTTTCATTCCTTTCTTCACCACCAAAGAGAACGGAAGCGGCATCGGACTGAGCATCTCCCGGCAAATCATGCGCTTATCCGGCGGAAGCCTCTCTCTGATAGCCGGAAAGGAGACAACTTTTGTATTGAAATTTAATTGAACCAATTAAGTTTTGGTTTTGTTGTCAAGAATGAATATCTTTGTACACAAAGGTACAAAAAGCATTTTCCAATAAAACTCATAACACACTATTTATGCTATTTACAGCTGAAAACATTTTACTTGTAGGTTCTATTTTACTTTTTGTCAGCATCATCGTAGGCAAAACCGGTTACCGTTTCGGAGTCCCCGCCTTGTTACTTTTTCTTGTGGTGGGCATGCTTTTCGGCAGCGACGGACTCGGATTGCAATTCCACAACGCCAAAGAAGCGCAGTTCATCGGTATGGTGGCTTTGAGCATTATCCTGTTTTCGGGCGGAATGGATACCAAGTTCACCGAAATCAAGCCTATCCTCTCCCCCGGTATTGTACTGTCTACTTTCGGTGTGCTGCTGACGGCACTGTTTACCGGACTGTTTATATGGTGGTTGTCGGGCATGAGCTGGACTAATATCCACTTGCCGCTCATCACCTCCCTGCTGCTGGCTTCCACTATGTCGTCTACGGACTCGGCATCGGTATTCGCCATCCTGCGCTCGCAGAAGATGAACCTGAAGCACAACCTGCGTCCCATGCTGGAGTTGGAAAGCGGAAGCAACGACCCGATGGCCTATATGCTGACTGTCGTACTTATCCAGCTCATCCAGTCCTCGGGTATGGGTGCTTCGCAGATAGCCTTCTCTTTCGTGATACAATTTGTGGTAGGTGCTGCCGCCGGCTATCTGCTGGGCAAGCTGGCCATCCTTATGCTCAACAGGCTGAATATAGACAACCAGTCGCTCTACCCCATTCTGCTGTTGTCGTTCGTATTCTTTACCTTCTCCATTACCGATCTGATGAAAGGCAACGGCTACCTCGCCGTCTACATTGCCGGCATGATGGTGGGTAACAACAAAATCATGCACCGCAAGGAGATTTACACGTTTATGGATGGACTGACATGGCTTTTCCAGATTATCATGTTCCTCTGTCTCGGTCTGCTGGTGAACCCGCACGAAATGCTGGAAGTGGCAGTCGTGGCATTGCTCATCGGCGTATTCATGATTGTCATAGGACGTCCGCTCAGCGTGTTCCTCTGCCTGCTCCCGTTCGGGAAACGTATCAATATGAAGTCCAAAATGTTTGTGTCCTGGGTAGGGTTGCGAGGCGCGGTTCCCATTATCTTCGCTACCTATCCGGTAGTGGCAGGTGTGCCGGGAGCGGATGTAATCTTCAACATCGTGTTCTTCATCACCATCCTCTCGCTCGTCATCCAAGGTACTACCGTCTCTAAAGCAGCACGTATCATGGGGCTTTCCACCCCGATGGAAAAGACGGGTAACGACTTCGGAGTGGAACTGCCCGAAGATATCGATTCCGACCTGCGCGATGTAACCGTCACCCGGGAGATGCTCGACGCGAAAGGCGATACCCTCAAAGACATGAACCTGCCCCAGGGAACTCTCGTTATGATAGTGAAGCGCGACAACGAATACCTGATACCCAACGGCACTCTGAAACTTCATGTGGGAGACAAGCTGCTGCTTATTTCTGAAAAGGCCAAAGAATAGGAAATAAGAGGGAGAAAATACACTATTTGTTTTTTAGGCACGGAATTATACGGAAAACACAGATTTTCTTTATTCTTTTTCCGTGAAACCTATGTAATCCCATGCCTAAAAAAACAAATAGCAAGCGAATTTTAATTTGATATACCCTCATGAAAAAAACTTTAAACCACTTGCTTTGCATCACTATAAGCCCTATATTTGCGCAGTTTTAACTAAAGTGTGCAAATATACGCATGGAACAAGAACAACTGTTCATCGACTATATCGAACAAAGCATCATACAAAACTGGGACAGAAACGCTCTGACAGACTATCAAGGAATAACCCTACAATATAAAGATGTTGCCCGCAAGATCGCTAAATTTCATATCGTATTGGAAAGCGCCGGCATCCAGCCCGGTGATAAAATAGCCGTATGCGGTCGTAACAGCGCCCATTGGGCGGTTTGCTTTCTGGCAACAGTGACTTATGGTGCTGTAATCGTTCCTATTCTTCACGAATTCAAGGCAGACAACATACATAATATCGTTAACCACTCCGAAGCCAAACTCCTTTTTGTCGGCGACCGGGCTTGGGAGAACTTGAACGAAGAAGCCATGCCGTTGCTCATGGGAGTTGTCTTGCTGACGGATTTTACTCCGGTTGTCTGCCGGGACGAACGGCTCATGGAAGCTTTCGAACACCGCAACGCCATCTACGGCGCGCGCTATCCCAAGAACTTCCGCCCCGAACATATCTGCTACCGCAAAGAACAGTCGCCCGAAGAGCTGGCGGTTATCAATTATACGTCCGGCACTACCGGCTATTCCAAAGGCGTGATGCTGCCCTACCGCAGCTTATGGTCCAATATAGCCTATTGCCACGAAATGCTGCCCGTACATCCCGGCGACCATATCGTATCCATGCTCCCCCTAGGGCATGTTTTCGGCATGGTCTACGATTTTCTTTACGGTTTCTCGGCAGGCGCACACCTTTATTTCCTCACCCGCATGCCGTCGCCAAAGATTATCGCGCAGTCATTTTCCGAAATCAAGCCGCGCGTCATATCCTGCGTGCCGCTCATCGTAGAGAAGATTATCAAGAAAAACATCCTGCCACTCATAGACAACAAGATAGGCAAGCTGCTGCTACGGATGCCTATCGTCAACGATAAGATTAAAGCGGACATGCGCAAAAAGGCTATGGATGTCTTCGGCGGCAATTTCGATGAAATCATCATCGGCGGCGCACCCTTCAACGCCGACGTGGAACGCTTCCTCAAACAGATAGGCTTCCCCTACACCATTGCCTACGGCATGACGGAATGCGGTCCTATCATCTGCTCCAGCCGCTGGGAAACCTTGAAACTGGCCTCTTGCGGAAAAGCCACCACCCGCATGGAAGTAAAGATAGACTCTCCCGATCCTCAGCATGTAGCGGGCGAAATCATCTGCCGGGGAAGCAACCTTATGCTGGGCTATTACAAGAATGCCGAAGCCACTTCCCAAATTATAGATGTCAACGGCTGGCTGCACACTGGCGACCTCGCCACAATGGATGCCGACGGCTACGTTACCATACGCGGGCGTAGCAAGAATATGCTTCTCACTTCCAGCGGACAGAACATCTATCCCGAAGAGATAGAAAGCAAACTGAATAACATGCCTTACGTCTCGGAATCGTTGATCGTATTGCAGCATGACAAACTCGTAGCCCTGATTTATCCCGACTTCGACGATGCCTTTGCCCACGGCCTGCAACAAACCGATATAGAAAAGGCAATGGAAGCCAACCGGAACGAACTGAACCTGCTTCTGCCGGCATATTGCCAGATTACCAAAGTAAAAATACACTTCGAGGAGTTTGAAAAGACCGCCAAGAAGAGTATCAAACGCTTTATGTATCAGGAAGCCAAAGGCTGAAATTCTTAAAAAAGAGATAGAGAAAAAACGGCGGAATTAATATATGTGCACAGATAATTCCGCCGATGGAATAAACAGCAAGCCTCCATCAGCCTCATTTGATATAGCAATTATACAGCAGCAATTCATAGATTTCCTTAGCTTCTTGTTCTTTCAAGCTTCTTACGGTAAAGGAGGAACCATTGGTAGAAATGACAAGATTTACTCTGTGATAAAAGGGAGTAAAAGGAGTAGCTGTCATGCGAACCACTTCCATGTTCGAATATTTGAAATAGTTTTTCACTTCTGCAAACTTTCCTGAATTGATTTCCACATAATCCTCTTTTAAAGTGATAGAACTCCGACGTACGGCAAAAATCCCTTTTATCAGGGATATCAGCATATAAACGACCGGAACCCAAAGCCAACCGTAATATTGAAAATAGCATAAGGCTATACCGGCTGCAAGCGAAACCAACAGATCGAACCGGATGGTATAGCCTAATAAACCGTATCCGGATTGAGCAGAAACGATAGGTTGCGAAGATGCATAATCCTTTCCCAACCACCAGTCCAGAAAAGTTGTTGCAGAGTCTGAACCATAAATTCTGACATCCGCTCCTCTATTCCTGTCAGTGGCATTCAATGCCTGTTTCAGCATAACAGTGCTGCAAGCCAACCATTTTTCAATGATATTCCGCTTGATATAAACAGTACAAATCTTATCGTATGAGAACCGGCTGCTATTACGCGAAAGCAGTCCGCTCTCAAAGAACAGCTGTTCCCGGTCTATACGTATATCCATATTGAAATAACGCAAAAAGACTTTACCCAACCACAGTAGCAATGTAACTATATACAAGATAGCGGCAACAGTGATACAACTTGATAATGAAAGCCGTAAGAAATCGGCATGTGTAGCCATGTAACCATACAAATATTCCACAGCATTTTCATTGACCGATATAATCTGGTCATATAAAGTAACTAAAATACTTCCAAATACAACCATGCCCCGAAGGTGGTTTTGACAAAGTGCTCCTTTAATCAGATTCAAATTACCAACGCTCAACTTGGTAGTGTATCCATCGGTTTTCTCTTCAATCTTATCTGCTTCGGATACCTGTATCTGTGCCTGACTATCCAAAGTTTCTATCCGGCTGAGCAATGCTTCCCAATCTTCATTGTCAAGAATCATTTCTATTTCTTCCGATTGCGATGCAAGCGTATCAAATGATACTCCCTTCATATCCAGCAAACGATAAATCAATCCCTGTTTAGTACGCAAAGAATGAATTTTCGTCAAAGATATACTGGTAATTTCCTTACGTACCAAACCGTGAATGAAAATCAGATTTCCATTCTCCACATAATACTTTTTGGAATAATAATTGATAAAAGCAATGACTGCTGCCAAGGTCAGACAGATTGCCAAAACAACCAAAAAATCCAAAGCCGCTTCAATAAAAGATAATTTCTTTTCCGAATTAAACAATTCAAGAATGACTATAAAAAGAAAATACTTCGCATAAAGCCATAGGTTGTTGACAAGAAATATTACGAACGCGCTTTTGCTCATTCGCCTCGGCGCAGAGAAATCATTTGTTTTCATTTTTTATACTTTCTATGACAAGCGCCTTCACTTTATCTGCTCTCTCTTCCGTCAGTCCGGGAATTCTGATTGTAGCCAACAATTGGGCTCCGTTTACCAAGTCAACGGAATACAGTCCAAACAGACGTGTAACAGGATTCTGACAAACACTCACCTGCTGAATTTTACAGAAAGGAACGGTAATAACCGAAGGAAAGATAATCCCGGAGCGAAAGGTTATATCGTGCTCACGAATAACGAATCCTTTATAGTTGTATGCCTTGGGAAGAATTAGCAAATTAACAACGGATGCTACAAGCAAACCGCATTCAACAATGATAGTAGCGGCATACCGGTAGGCAAACCCCTCTGCACAAAGAAGAAAAAGCGAAACAGCCATAAGGCTGAGATAAACCAATGCCACTTTGACAAACTGCACTTTCAGATATTTCTTTTCCAGAGGCGTATAAATACTATGTTCTATTCTGTCAATGCTCTCCGGGTTCATTTGTTTATTTGTCATATCATATACCGATAATTCAGTTAATATATACCGCTCTTAGCAGAGTTATGATTTTTTAATAACAAAGTTACTACAAAAAAGTGGAATACGGAAGAATGAAGTAAT
>ENA-UOIV01000181-UOIV01000181.1-human-gut-metagenome-genome-assembly--contig:-C59-NODE-181-length-74048-cov-16.218277_pt1 | contig 74048 bp, 55 predicted proteins | sample MGYA00242333_ERZ723880 | MGnify/ENA metagenome assembly ERZ723880 | reverse complement strand
CCATGTAGACTTCTTGCCTTCCAGGTCTGCTTTGGGTGATTTTTTAACTTCCATAAAATAATTAATATAATGATTAATAAAAAAAGTGTCTTCCTATGTGTCTCCGGGCAAATATAGTACATTTTCAGATAACCGTCCACCTCTTCCCTTCTTTTTATCCGGCTTTTTAACTTTTTTAATTCTTTCTGACTTATCCGGCTCCTTTTAACGGCAAATGCATGGTTGATTTTCAAAATAAATGTATCTTTGGCGGACAAATCAGAAGAACTGAATATGAAAAAGATAACAATAGCAATCGACGGTTTCTCTTCTTGCGGAAAAAGTACAATGGCCAAAGACCTTGCCCGCGAAGTAGGATACATTTACATTGACAGCGGAGCTATGTATCGCGCGGTCACCTTATATAGTATAGAAAACGGCATTTTCGACGGGAACGACATCGACACGGAAAAGCTGAGAAAAGAAATCAGAAACATCCGTATTTCATTCCGCCTGAATCCGGCGACCGGACGGCCGGACACGTACCTCAACGGTGTAAATGTGGAGAACAGAATCCGGACGATGGAGGTGTCGTCTAAAGTCAGTCCCATCAGCGCACTCGATTTCGTACGCACAGAAATGGTAGCGCAGCAACAGGCAATGGGAAAGGAAAAAGGCATTGTGATGGACGGACGTGACATCGGAACGACCGTTTTCCCGGAAGCCGAGTTGAAAATTTTCGTAACCGCCACACCCGAGATCCGTGCCCAACGCCGTTACGACGAGTTGAAGGCGAAAGGCCAGGAAGCCAGCTTCGACGAGATTCTGGAGAACGTGAAACAACGGGATTATATCGACCAGCATCGGGACGTCAGCCCATTGCGGAAAGCAGAGGACGCTCTGCTGCTGGACAATACGAACCTGACAATCGAGCAGCAGAAAGAATGGCTGTTTGAACAGTTCAACAAAGTAAGTGGCATTCAATAACCGCAGATAACGACCGCAAATTATGATTAAGGTAGAGATTGACGAAGGTTCCGGCTTCTGCTTCGGTGTGGTGACGGCCATCAACAAGGCAGAGGAGGAATTGGCAAAAGGAGAAACACTTTATTGTCTCGGAGACATCGTTCACAACAGCCGAGAGGTGGAAAGGCTTAAAACGATGGGATTAATCACCATCAATAGGGAGGAATTCAAGCAGTTGCGGAATGCAAAAGTACTGCTCCGCGCGCACGGAGAACCGCCTGAAACTTATATGATCGCCCGCGAGAATAATATAGAAATCATCGACGCGACTTGCCCGGTGGTGTTACGCTTGCAAAAACGTATCAAACAGGAGTTTCTGCAAGACGCCGCCAACGATGAAAAGCAGATTGTGATTTATGGCAAAAACGGTCATGCGGAGGTGCTGGGACTAGTGGGACAAACCGACGGGAAAGCGATTGTCATCGAGAAGGCAGAGGAAGTAAAGAAGCTGGACTTGAATAGAAGTATCCGTCTCTTCTCGCAGACCACCAAGTCGCTGGATGAGTTTCAGGAAATTGTAGCGTATATCAAACAGAATATTTCACCGGAAGCGACATTCGAATACTACGATACGATTTGTCGCCAGGTGGCAAACCGTATGCCCAAGTTGAGGGAGTTTGCGGCTACACACGATCTGATATTTTTCGTCAGCGGGAAGAAAAGTTCAAATGGAAAGATGTTGTTTGAAGAGTGCCTGAAAGTGAACGCCAATTCACATTTAATTGACAATGAAAAGGAAATAGACCCTTCCCTACTCCAAAATGTACAGTCAATCGGTGTTTGCGGAGCTACCTCCACCCCCAAATGGCTGATGGAAAAAATATATAACCACATTCAGTCGCTTATAGAAGAAAGCAAATAGCTGCAATTTGAACATTTTTAATGTTTTCTTCATACGAAAAGAAACTTCATAACCATTGCTTTCAACTTTTTATTGTACATTTGCCACGTCAAACTAATTAATGAAAAGATTGTGTTATGGGAACAGTTAAGTGTATCGGAATCTTGACTTCCGGAGGTGACGCCCCCGGAATGAACGCAGCTATACGTGCGGTGACACGTGCGGCCATCTACAACGGATTGCAAGTTAAAGGTATATATAGAGGGTACAAGGGCCTTGTGACAGGCGAAATCAAAGAGTTCAAAAGTCAGAACGTAAGTAATATCATCCAACTGGGCGGTACTATCCTGAAAACAGCGCGCTGCAAGGAGTTTACCACTCCGGAAGGACGTCAACTAGCCTACGATAACATGAAAAAAGAAGGTATTGACGCTTTGGTAGTCATCGGTGGAGACGGCTCGTTGACGGGGGCACGCATTTTTGCACAGGAGTTTGATATTCCTTGCATCGGACTTCCGGGGACAATCGACAACGACCTTTATGGCACGGATACCACTATCGGATATGACACGGCATTGAATACGATTCTGGACGCTGTGGATAAAATTCGCGACACGGCAACCTCGCACGAACGTTTGTTTTTCGTCGAAGTAATGGGACGCGACGCAGGTTTCCTTGCGCTGAACGGAGCAATCGCTTCGGGAGCCGAAGCCGCCATCATTCCGGAGTTCAGTACGGAAGTCGACCAATTGGAAGAGTTTATCAAGAACGGATTCCGCAAATCGAAGAATAGTAGTATCGTACTAGTGGCGGAAAGCGAACTGACCGGAGGAGCGATGCACTATGCCGAACGTGTAAAGAACGAATACCCGCAATACGACGTACGTGTAACGATTTTGGGACACTTGCAACGCGGAGGTAGCCCGACTGCTCACGACCGTATTTTGGCAAGCCGACTTGGGGCTGCCGCTATCGACGCTATCATGGAAGACCAACGTAACGTAATGATCGGTATCGAACATGACGAAATTGTTTACGTACCGTTCAGCAAAGCGATTAAAAATGACAAGCCGATAAAAAGAGATCTTGTGAATGTATTGAAAGAGCTTTCTATCTAAGACTCGGAATAATAAATAAAACGCGGATTAACACGGATAACGCAAATAGAATTTAATCTTTCTTTGCGCAAATCCGCGTTAATCCGCGTTTCCTTTTTTTCCTCTTAGGAAGAAATCCATCGTGCCAACGAACGTTCCGTGACTTCCCACAGTAGCTCCCTCTGCACGTGATGAACGTATTTATCCGATAATTTTTTCCGACGATTGCTAGCATACAGTTGCCCCGTCACTCCGGCTTCTTTCTCATCCAACAACAAACCGATAGCGGTGGAAGCCCCTTGTGCGGGCTTGCGAATAAAAGGCCGGAAGAAAATGTCCGTCAGCGGGTCAAACCACTTATGCATAGTAATAATATTAGTAGAGACAATGCCCGGATCGGCGGCATTGACGGTAATTCCTTTATCACGGAGTAGCTTGGACAGTTCAATGGTAAACAACAATAAAGCCAGTTTCGTATTGCTGTAAACGGGAATTCTCCAAAATTCTCCGACCTTGCCTCTGTGAAAGAAATCGGGAAGTTCAATACGCCCGATCGCATAAGTGCAAGACACCATGTTTACAATTCGCGCACCGCGCACCATCGCAGGAATCAGTTTCCGGGTAAGCAGATAAGGTCCTACATAATTCACGCTAACCGTTCGCTCAAACCCATCTACGGTAATATGAAGTCCCGTTTCCATCGTTCCCGCATTATTCATCAGCAGAGAAACAGGAAGGTTACGTTCTAATATCCGGTCGGCAAAAGAAGCTACGGATTGCATGGAAGCCAAATCAAGAGCCATAACTTCCAGATTCGGGTTCCCGGTTTCTTCAATCAAACAAGCGCGGACAGTCTCCGCCTTTTGGGGGTTGTAACAAGCCATTATTACCTGATAACCGGCTTTGGCAACGGCACGCGTGATTTCCGTTCCCATCCCTCCGTCCGCACCGGTAATGATAGCCCATTTTATTTCATTCATTTCTTTTCCAATTTTTCAATCTCCTTTTGCAGACAAGGAGGTAACGTTTCTTTTAAATGTTGATGGCAAGCCATTTCTATCGAATACATACGGCCTATGCAGTAATTACTGTGTCCACAGCTGCAACGGGCCTGCTCCTCCTGCTTCATCCGGTTCACAAATCCAGGTTCGTTGAGTAAGGCACGTCCCATCTGCACAGCTTCAAAGCCCGCATCGAGCACTTCATCTATCTTCTGACGGGCAACGAGTCCGCCAACATAAATCAAGGGAGCTTCCGGAAGAGCTTCCCGGAACTTTAAGGCGTCTTTCAGGAAATATGCCTCTTCAAAAGGCACGGACGGAATCATCCATTTTCCGAACATCCGGACGCCGTATTTCAACCACCAACAGTCCATGTAGTGCGCCATCGAGCGAATCGGCATCTCTCCCCGCATCACATACATCGGGGCTTTGCTGACAAAGCCTCCACTCAGCACCAGTCCGTGAGCACCCAGCTCCAGAAGCCGCTTCGCCACCTGAATGGATTCGTCTATTTCCATTCCGCCTTTGAAACCGTCGCGCATATTCATTTTGACAATCACCGCCATGTCATTGCCCGCCGCTTTCATCACCTCTTCCATCACCAGATCCATAAAACGCATCCGGTTCTCCAGCGAGCCTCCGAACTCGTCTTTGCGATGGTTGGTGTAAGGTGAGAGGAATTGGCTGATTAAATAACCGTGTCCGGCATGCACTTCCACCGCATCAAACCCCGCTTCTCGTGCCAAGTTGACAGCGTTTCCGTAAGCCTGTGCCATTTCCGGAAGTTCTTCCTGTTCCATTCCACGCACAAACGTAGGCGAATAGAGGTTAAAACCAGAAGAAGCGGATATAGGCGTGACACCGCAAATCTTTTTGTGGGACATATTTCCGCAATGCCCTATCTGGATACCTACCGCAGCACCTTCGTCGTGCACGGCTTTTGTCAATTCATTCAAACGGGAAATTATGGACGGACGCATCCATAACTGACGATCGAAAGAGAGCCCGCTTTGCGTCACGGCGGCATAGGCTACGGTCGTCATCCCCACTCCTCCCGCAGCAACCGAGCGGTGGTAATCCAATAGCATCTGCGAGGGAGTATTGCCCGGACACATACTTTCAAACGCTGCCGAACGTATCGTCCTGTTCCGCAACGTCAAAGGGCCGAAAGTGACCGGAGTGAAAAGTTTAGATTCCATAGTAGTTTATATTTATTCAAGTCTTAATTCTAGTCTTAATTCAATTCGTGATAAAAAAATCTCCTAGTAGAGAAAAGGAAACACCCGCTTCCGTGTGCCTACCGCGTCGCCGAATTCCTCGCGATAACGTTTCCAGATGGCGTCGGCTCGCGGAACGAGGTTTGCAATCGTCCACCAAAGGAAAACAAGTCCGGAAAGCGAACAGGTAAGAATTGCCCAGCCTGCCCATTCTACGATTTCACCGAAATAATTGGCGGAAGTCACATAGCGGTACATACCTTTCTGTGGCAGATAATGCCGTGTGTCTCCCGGTTTACGCAAATGGCGGATGATATAATCGGACGACCAGTTCACCAGCATACCCGTGAAAAACAGCAAAGTACCTATTATAAAGTACGGGGAGGTGAACCAATCGGACTGGTACATCGTTGCGGGGGCAAGGTAGAAAATCCATTCTCCTTGCATATATCCATTCAACAGATTGAAAAGGATTCCCATTGACATGATGGCCAACGGCATTTTACTTTTTCCTTTCAATAACAAAGGGAAAATGAAAGCCCGTTGAAAATAATGCAGTTGGAAGAATAAAAAGAAGGTCAATATCACCGGCTCAAAGCGGCGTTCCGAATACATCCACATCACGCACATCACGAGGAAGACCGGAGCTTCCATCAGTATCCAAGCCAGTTTGTTTGAAATAGCCGCTCCCCACGAAGACGTGCGGAAGATTCCGTATCCTGCTTTCACGAAGTAGAGAGCGACAAAAACAATCAGGGCAATCAAACTCATTACACCCAAAAACAGATTAAAAGCTGCTAAATTCATACTGAAGTTCTTTTGTAATGCACAAAAATAGCAAAAATGAAAGTAATAGCCACACAAAATGTCTTTTAAATATTAAACTTACCCAAATAACAACTATACTTTGGATTCAAGAATTTACCATCGAAGGACTCACGGGCAACGATTGCGCATAATTCACTGATTTACACCAGCATACAAAGGGCAAGTTATCAAATAGAGAAAAGGCGTTTTAACACGATGTTAAAACGCCTTTCTTGGTAGGCAGAAACCGCCTTTCCTTGACACCAAGAACGCTCTTTTCTCCATAAGAGGAGACGAGGGAGCTATTCGAAATGTTAATTATGTTATTATTTCCAATTTTATATTTCCTCGCATCTCAGCATCTCCCATCCCCGGAATTGAAGAAGTAAACGATGAAGAGTTGTGCCTTTCGCCAATTGGCGAGCTATTTTATCTTCACTATATTGATGCAACTGCCTGCGCCCTTCCTCTGCTTGTGCCGCAAGTTCCGCATCGGTAGCAGTACGTGCCGCGTATTTCAACTCCAGAATATAGCTGTGCTCTATATCTGGATAACGCTGCTTGTCAGGCAGAAGGAAAAAGTCACAGTAACCATAATTCATCTCCAGCTCAGGCTCTACCAGATAATAGGAAGCGAGTGCCAGATAGGCCTTGAGGAAACCTTGCAGGTTTCTTTCCCCTTCCATTCCGTCACGTATAGAGGAATTCTCATGATAAGCACCGGCTATGGACTCAAAGAACGGTTTCCAATGACCGTCGTAAACCAAATCGTCTATCTGGTCTTTCAAATGAGAAAGATTTAACGGATGAATCTGTTGATAATAATCACGCAGGAAACCGAAATATTGCTCGCGTACACAATGATTGGGGATGCACATCCGCAGCCGGTCACCACGTGTGCCGCAAATTGTAAGCAATCCGTAATAATAGAGCAGGCTACGAAAATTATCAATATCCACTATCCTCTCCGCCGGAAATGAAGTGTGAAGGTTCACCAGAATCTCTCCTTTTGCAGCAATCTCCTCAATCGTGCTCATACGACTTCCTTCACGGCTACTGTCATGATCGATACGGGCAAGCATCTTCAGTTTACTGTAATCGGTACGAATATTTTTATCTACCATGTCTTCGGGAGAACGATGAAAGTCAATCTGGCTACGCAAATAGTATAACGTCATGTCGCAATTAAAAACTCTATCATCATTCAAGCTCATCCGTGCAAAGCAATAATTATCATACCACGGCTTCATCTCCGATATCATCGCTTCCACCTCACCGGTCAACAAACCATTTGATTTATAATAAGTAAACATCTCACGCACTTCCGTTTCACTGAATCCCATCATTGCATTGAAGCGAGAATCAGTCGATATATTCCAATCTATATTATATCCACTAGACAAGTCGTCCAGTGTGACCGGGCTAACTCCCATCAGGAAAATGCGGTTGAACATTCCCTTATATTGCTTGAAATATTCCCGATAAAATCCACTGGCGTGTGCCAGATCATGAAACATTTTCTGACCGTGTTCGCTCAATATGACATTCGTGAAGTTATCATATTCGTCAATTATCAGATACAAAGGATATCCCTTTTCCTTTGCTTCCAATTCAATATAAGCCAATTTAGCTTTCGGATTCTCAATGCTCAATACTCTCGATTCAAAATCATCATTGTAGAATGAGGCATATTGCTGGGCAAACTTATCAATGACCAAACCGCAATACTCATTAAAACTCGTCATCAACCCGTCGCCTACGCCTGAACAACCGGCTTTGGAAAAATCGAAATAAAGAACCTGAAAACGATTGCGTTCTTCAGTGGGATGCGTGCCAATCCATAAATCGCCAAAATACTTGTCGAAGTTGTCCCGCTGCAATATATCGTAATAAGTACGCATCATGCTTAAGAAAAGACTTTTCCCGAATCGTCTCGGACGAATAAGAAACAAATAATTGGGCATTTGCTCAATCAGCGGCAGATACCTGGTCTTATCTACCAAATAACAATTATCACTTCTCAATTGGTTAAAATCCGATATTCCGTAAGGTATTCTTTTCACTTGACTCATAATCCGACTGACTTTTATAGATGTATTGGCAAAGTTAATCTATTCTACCGAATAAAACAACGTTAGCGGAAGTATTGTTTTCATTCACACTGTTCCCCGAACAGAATCGAGACTCAATATCTATTCGGGGAACATTTTACATTATATAGAAAAAGGATCGATGCGGATCAGCGTTTCTTGATCGGAACATAGGCCAGTTCCTCAAGAACGTTCTTATAAGCAGGACGAATAATACGTTTTCCGTCAAAGGTCAGTTCCTCATTACGGTGTGCACACCAGCCGACAATACGAGCCATTGCGAACAAAGGAGTGAAAATTTCCTGCGGCAGTCCGATCATTTCGTACACAAAACCGGAATAGAAATCAATATTGCTGGATACTGTCTTTCCATTGTTCTTCACACGTCCGAAAGTAGCGATAGCACGTTCTTCCAGCAGTTCGAGGAAAGCAAACTCACTCTCTCTGCCCTTCTCACGGGCAAGGTCACGGGCAAGTTCCTTCAGCAGAAGTGCACGTGGATCGGAAATGGTGTAGACAGCATGACCGATACCATAGATAAGTCCGGTTTTATTGTACACTTCCTTGTTCAACATACGAGTGAAATAAGTATCTATTTCATCCACATTCGTCCAATCTTTGATATTTTCTTTCAAGTGGTGGAACATATCCGCCACTTGGATATTCGCTCCTCCATGAAGCGGACCTTTCAACGAACCGATACCGGCAGCGATGGCCGAGTAGGTATCCGTTCCGGTAGAGGAAGTGACACGGACCGTAAAGGTAGAGTTGTTACCTCCACCGTGCTCTGCCTGAAGAATCAATAACAAGTCGAGTGTGCGAGCATCCAATTCGGTATAGTCCTTCTTCAGCATATATAAGAAATTTTCGGCAATAGAAAGCTTTTCCTGCGGATGGCGGATATGCAGAGAACGCCCGAAAGTAGCATGACGAAGCATATTATAAGCGTATGCAATGATAGTGGGAAACTTCGAAATCAGCTCAATACTTTGGCGCATTAGGTTGTCTCTGGAGGTATCGTCCGCATTCGCATCAAAACGGTACATCTCGAGCACGCTGCGCGACAAAATATTCATAATATTACTTCCCTCCAACTCAATAATATTCATTTTCGTCTTCTGCTCCAACGGCATGTTGTCGTTGATCAGTTCACGGAAAGAAAGCAGTTCTTCCTTGTCCGGCAAGCGTCCCGAAAGCAGCAGGTAGGCCACTTCCTCAAAGCCGAAACGTTTCTCCTTGATAATGGCATGAGAAATATCTTCCACGTCATAACCGCGATAGAACAATTTTCCCGGTATAGGCTTCAATCCGCCTCCCGGAACACGTTCGTAACCAACCACGTTACCGATTTTAGTCAGACCTACCAGAACTCCTGTGCCGTCTTCGTTACGCAGTCCGCGCTTCACGTCAAATTTGGGGAACAATTCATTGTCAATCCGGGTAGCTTCCTTCATCTCTTCGGAAAGCTTGTAAATCAAGTACTCTTTCTTCATTTTCTTTGTCTTTATTCGTTACTTCTATTTTTCTATTCTTTCCACGATTTCACGGGTGAAAGCGGAAGTGGAGAGGGAGACTCCATTCGGCATGAAACGGGCGAGGTCATGGGTGGCACGCGCATCCAAGAAACTCTGTTCCAAAGCTTTCTCGATAAGAGTTGCCGCTTCTTTCCAACCGAAATACTCAAGCATCATGACTGCCGAAAGTATGATAGAGCAAGGATTCACCACATTTTTGCCCGCAATAGCAGGCGCTGTTCCATGCGTGGCTTCAAAGATGGCATGCCCCGTTTTATAATTGATGTTGGCTCCGGGAGCAATACCGATACCACCCACCATTGCCGCCAATTGGTCGGAAACATAGTCTCCATTAAGGTTCAGAGTGGCTATGACCGAGTAGTCTTCAGGGCTCAGAAGCGTATTTTGCAGGAAAGCGTCGGCAATGCAATCCTTAATCACCAATCGTCCGTCTGCCAACGCGTCGGCAAATTCACGCTGCGCCAATTCGTAGCCCCATTTCTTGAAACCGCCTTCGGTGAACTTCATTATATTTCCCTTGTGAACCAACGTGACGGAGGGCAGATGATGGTCTAACGCGTATTGGCAAGCAGCACGCACGAGACGTTCCGTACCTTCCCGCGAAACCGGTTTCACACCGAAAGAGGAGCTCTCCGGGAAACGTACCTTTGTCACACCCATCTCGTCTTTCAGGAATTTATAGAACTTTTCCGCTTCCGGAGTGCCTGCTTCCCATTCAATACCTGCATAAATGTCTTCCGTATTTTCACGGAACACGCACATATTTACTTTTTCGGGTGCTTTCACCGGCGACTGTACTCCCGGATACCAACGGACGGGACGAAGACAGACGTATAAATCAAGCGTCTGGCGCAACGCCACATTCAACGAACGGATACCGCCTCCGACAGGCGTCGTCAACGGACCTTTAATACCAATCAGATACTCCTGAAATGCCTTCATCGTCTCCTCCGGTAGCCAAGAACCCGTCGCATTAAAGGCACGTTCTCCCGCCAACACTTCTTTCCACTCGATACGGCGTTTGCCACCGTACGCTTTCTGAACAGCTGCATTGACTACGGCTTGCATGGAGGGAGTAACTTCCGCTCCCACTCCATCACCGGTAATATAAGGTACGGTAGGCACATCGGGCACTGACAGCGTACCATCTGCTTGCATAATTATTTTGCTCATGATTTTTATTTTTCTTGTCTTTTTTAAATTATCTGGCATTCAAGGCAGAACCGGCACGGAACCAAGCTATCTGCTGTTCATTATAAGTGTGTTGCACTTCAAAGCTCTCTTTCGTCCCGTCTTCGTGATGGAGAACGACAGTCAGGTTGCGTCCCGGAGTGAAGTCTACCAAACCAAGCACGGACAGAAGGTCGTGTTCACGAATTTTATCATAATCGGCTTTGTCTACAAAAGTGAGGGCAAGCATACCCTGTTTCTTCAGATTCGTTTCATGAATACGGGCAAAACTCTTGGCGAGAATGACACGTACATTCAGAAAACGCGGTTCCATAGCCGCATGCTCACGACTGGAGCCTTCACCGTAATTTTCTTCGGCCACGACAATAGACGGCACTCCTTCGGACTTATACATTTTTGCCGTACCGGAAACAGTTCCGTAAGTGTTGGTAGAACGGTTCCAAACCTTGTTCGTCTCACCGTTGAAGGCATTGACAGCTCCCATCAACATGTTATCCGAAATATTTTCCAGATGTCCCCGGAAACGGAGCCACGGACCTGCCATCGAAATATGATCAGTAGTACATTTGCCTTGCGCTTTGATCAATAAAGGCATATTCAATAAATCTTGACCATCCCAAGCTGGGAAAGGAGCCAACAGTTGCAAGCGTTGTGAATCCGGCTTCACCCTGATTTCCGTCTCTCCTCCATGAGGAGCAACGTAACCCTCGTTTCCTTGCGCAAAGCCGTTCAAAGGAAGTTCATCTCCCACCGGTTCGGACAGCTTCACCTTCTCGCCGTCATGATTCACCAGTCTGTCTTTCAGAGGATTGAAACAGAGGTCACCCGCAATTGTCAGTGCCATCGTCAGTTCCGGAGAAGCGACAAAAGCGTATGTATTCGGATTGCCGTCGGCACGTTTGGCAAAGTTACGGTTGAAGGAAGTGACAATTGAATTTTTCCGCGTCGGATCATCCGTCTCACGTTTCCACTGCCCAATACAAGGGCCACAGGCGTTTGCCATAATTGTAGCTCCTATCTGTTCAAAAGCTTCTATCATTCCATCCCTCTCGGCAGTGGCACGGATCTGCTCCGAACCCGGATTCACGATCAACGGAGCGGCTACACTCAGGTTCTTTTCGGCAACCTGCTTCGCCAGAGAAGCGGCACGGCTCAAATCCTGATAGGACGAATTGGTACACGAACCGATCAATCCCACTTCCATCTTACGCGGATAACCGTTCAACAACACCTTCTCCGCAAACTTGGAAATAGGAGTGGCAGCGTCCGGTGTGAAAGGACCGTTTATATAAGGCTCGAGTTCAGACAGGTCTATTTCAATGACGCGGTCGTAATACTTAGTCGGTTCCTCAGCCACTTCATCGTCAGCACGAAGGTCGGCGGCAACGGTCTCTGCCAGTTCAACCACCCGCTCTCTTCCGGTAGCTTTCAAATAGGTGGCCATACGCTCGTCAAACGGGAACAATGAGGTGGTAGCCCCCACTTCGGCCCCCATGTTACAAATGGTCGCCTTCCCGGTAGCCGAGAGCGATTCGGTTCCTGGACCAAAGTATTCGATAATGGCGTTCGTTCCCCCTTTTACGGTAAGAATTCCGGCAAGTTTCAAAATCACATCTTTCGGAGAAGCCCAGCCGTTCAGTTTTCCGATCAGGCGGACACCGATGATTTTCGGCATTTTGAGTTCCCACTCCATACCGGTCATGACGTCCACCGCATCCGCACCGCCAACCCCGATAGCAACCATACCCAGTCCACCCGCATTTGGCGTGTGCGAGTCGGTTCCTACCATCATTCCGCCGGGAAAAGCATAGTTCTCGAGTACAACCTGATGGATAATTCCGGCTCCCGGTTTCCAGAAACCGATTCCGTAGCGGGAAGATACGTCACGAAGGAAATCGTACACTTCTTCATTGGTCAGCCTTGCAGTGGCAATATCTTCTTTTGCACCTTTATACGCTTGTATCAAATGGTCACAATGCACCGTAGAAGGCACAGCAACTTGATCTTTGCCCGCATTCATAAATTGAAGCAGAGCCATCTGGGCTGTCGCATCCTGCATCGCAACACGGTCGGGACGAAAATTCACATAATCTTCCCCTCTCTGGTAATCTTTCACATCAGCCACATCATACAAATGGGCATACAGTATTTTTTCGGCCAACGTCAAAGGACGTTTCAATATAGCCCGTACGTGTTCTACCTTTCCTTTATAAGCAGTGTAGAAAGCTTCTAACATAGTTGCATCGTATACCATATCACTTTTTGTTTTTTTAGTCTATCTATTAAAATAACGAATGACGTTCGAGTAATGTTTAACAAAATGAAATAAATTTTCGTCTCGGGAAGAAGAATTGTTACCTTTGCGCCTATTATGAATAATAATCCGAAAAATCCGATAGCCGACCTTCAGCAACAACAACTCCTCTTACGGATGGAGTACGAATATGAGAAAGAGGAATTCAAACGGCAGACTGAAACGATGGGTATTGCCCGAAAAGTGAAACGCGGTCTTTGCTGGTATCCTGTCTCTCTCGGCCGAAGTTACTATAATTCTCTGAATCAATTTGTTGTAGATATTACAAGAAGCGAAAATAAAGAGATAGAACACTCTTTTGAATTCGGCCGTCCCGTTTCCTTTTTCCACCAGTCATTCGACGGAAAAGTGAAATATCTGAATTTCACCGCAACCGTCAGTTATGCAGACGAAGAACGAATGGTAGTCGTGCTCCCCGGAGCAGGGGCATTGATGGAACTACAAACCGACAGTGTGCTGGGCGTACAGCTTTACTTTGATGAGACTTCCTATCGCGCTATGTTTGAAGCACTGGAGGACGTGATCCGTGCCAAAGGCAATCGCCTTGCCGAACTGCGCGACACGTTGCTGGGAACGCAAAAGCCCGGATTTCGCGAATTATACCCCGTACGTTTTCCTTGGTTGAACAGTACGCAGGAGACGGCTGTCAATAAAGTGCTTTGCGCACGTGATGTCTCTATTGTGCACGGTCCTCCGGGAACGGGAAAGACAACAACACTTGTCGAAGCGATTTATGAGACACTGCACCGCGAACCACAAGTGATGGTGTGCGCTCAAAGTAATACTGCCGTCGACTGGATTTGCGAGAAACTTGTAGATCGGGGTGTTCCGGTGCTCCGCATTGGAAATCCTACCCGCGTAAATGACAAAATGTTATCCTTCACCTACGAACGCCGGTTTGAGAGCCATCCGGCGTATCCGGAACTTTGGGGAATCCGCAAGTCCATCCGCGAAATGGGAGGACGAATGCGGCGGGGAAGTTATGAGGAACGGGAAGGGATGCGCAGTCGTATGAGCCGTCTACGCGACCGTGCTACCGAACTTGAGATTCAAATTAACGCCGACCTCTTCGACAGTGCCCGCGTGATTGCCTCGACCTTAGTCAGTAGCAACCATCGCCTGCTCAATGGCCGCCGTTTCCCGACTTTATTTATCGACGAAGCTGCGCAAGCACTCGAAGCTGCCTGCTGGATAGCCATCCGAAAAGCAGACCGAGTGGTTCTCGCCGGAGATCATTGCCAGCTTCCGCCTACCATAAAATGTATAGAAGCCGCTCGTGGAGGATTGGAATATACATTAATGGAGAAGGTGGTTCGGCAAAAACCGTCCTCTGTCTCGTTACTGAAAGTGCAATATAGAATGAACGAAGCTATCATGCAGTTCCCTTCCGACTGGTTTTATCAGGGAGAACTGGAGGCTGCTCCGGAGGTACGTTATCGGGGAATCCTTGATTTCGACAGCCCCATGAGTTGGATTGACACTTCTGAAATGGAATTTCACGAGGAATTTGTAGGCGAAAGTTTCGGACGCATCAACAAGCAGGAGGCTAATCTGCTCTTGGAGGAGCTGGAAGCCTATATCAACCGGATCGGAAAGGAACGAATTTTAGAGGAAAGGATTGATTTCGGACTGATTTCACCCTACAAAGCACAAGTGCAATATTTGAGAAGCAAAATTAAAGGAAGCAGTTTCTTGCGCCCTCTCCGAAGCCTCATCACAGTAAATACAGTGGACGGTTTTCAAGGACAGGAACGGGATGTCGTTTTTATCAGTCTCGTCCGCGCCAACGAGGAAGGGCAAATCGGATTTCTGAATGATTTAAGACGAATGAATGTAGCGATCACACGAGCACGCATGAAACTGGTGATTCTGGGAGAAGCCGCCACACTTACCAAACATCCTTTTTACAAAAGACTTATGGCATTCATAAAAAAGGAGGATTAAAATAATCCTCCTTTTATGGAGTCCCCTTTCTCACGAAACCGAACTCCGTTTTTTTTAACACAAACAAAACAAACAATATTTTTATTACTACTTCCACCAAGTAGTAAACTGTGTACCTTTAGAATTCGCCCATTTAACAAAATTCGGATATGAATTATCAATACGGACACCTTCATGTTGACTCAATTTGTCAGCAATGCTCCAAGCGTCTTGATTATTTCCGCTTGCATCCACATTAATAGCAAATGGCCAATAGTTCTTATTATGATAATATTGCCCCAAATTCGGATTAGAAACATCATTACCTGTTCCCCACAATTTGGTATTCATCTTAGATGTAGCGGCTTTATCAATTAAATGAATCTCATGAGAACGTTTACCTGCTGTCAAAACAAACGGATTATAAGGAGCTTTATCTTTAAACACCGGAATTTGTCCAGAAGTAATCTCCTCATTATAAGCAGTCTCCACTGTAAAAGTTACTTTCTTTATAGACATACCAACCATGTCTTCAGGAGATACATTTTCAATTCCAAGTTCTTTCTTGGCGTTCGTAAACAGAATTATCACCTTAGCTCCGTCTGGTTCGGTTTCTATTGTAGGATCACTAACTTTTTTATTCTCGCGAGACACTGAAATGGAAGTAACATCATCTCCTGCATCTACTTTATAGCCAAAACCATTCTTATAGCTGGCTCCTGTCCACACCAACTCATAAGTATCCTTAACTTTCTCTTTTGAATATTCAACTTTAGAAGTTCCTAAATAAGTGGTACGTTTATAATAAGTCTCCGATTTATATTTTACAATCACATCATTCATATCATAGTCACCCTCATTAGGCCAATTGTCTTCGAAAGCCAAAGTTCCTCTTGTCACATCACCGGTGATAGTCACTATTTTATCCTCTCTAAAATTAGTGCCTTCCACACCAGTCACATTAAAGACGAAATCGTTATAATCATTATCATCTGTCCAATCTTCAAAACCAACTAGAATCATATCATGACCATCATCCGTATAGGTGAAACTAGCCGTATGTCCAAATTGCTCTCCACCATTAGGCACAGGGGTAGAATAGAAAGGATACTTCGTATTAAAATTTCTATTATCAGCACCTATTTCTTTTCTGTATCCATTATTATACAATACAAAACCGATACGGGTCCCTTTAGGAAACTCATCCATTATTTTTCCTTGCGGATTGATATATTTTAATTGAATGCAGGTACCTCTTTCCAATGAAGAATTATTAGCATCCCAACTTTCATCCAATGTATTGGCAAACACTAGTGCTTTCGGCAAACTCTCAATATATTTTTTAGTCAAAGAAACATCTGCCGGATAGCAATAATAAGCTAACGTTCCCATTGAAGAACTCTTTCCGCAAACATAACGCAAATAGACTTTCGCATCCTTCGTCACCAAGTCGGTTCTATAGTCATTACCACCAATCACCAAATCAGAAGGTTCGCTACCCTCTCTCAATACGGCATTCACTGCTGTCAATACAGAAGCCTGTATCTGTTTGAATTCTGCTGTTTCTGAAGCATCCACATTTAACGGTTTTCCCCCTAACGGCTCCCAAGTAATAGTGTTATCGCTTCCCAAAGTAAGAAAAGCACCATGATCTGAAACTTTCTTCGCATTGGGGTAAGTTGCCGCACGCGTTACTGCTCCTTCTTCCATATTCACTCTATCAGCCTCAGTCAAAGAGACGGACGTACCTGTCAAATCAGCTTTCAATAAGACCGGAACGCCAGCTTCAGAAGAATAAATATATATTTCATTTGTAGAAGCAGGAATAGAAATCTTGCCTGAGAAACGGCCTTTATCAGTAGAACGCACGGCTAAAGCAGCAGATTCATTCAAGACTACTTGCCCATCTTTACTCAGAGAGAGGGGATTAACGTCATAAACTCCGAACAAAACATCATAATCCTGCAGCAAATCATACTTCACATTCAGATCAATCACTTTTGTTGTAGGAAAATCAAAGAAACCATTCAGTTCCGATTCCTTAGAATCTTCATCATGTCCTTGATATACATCTTTTTCCAGACAAGACACAGTCAAGAAACTCATCACAGTCACACAGAACAACATCCGTGACACTTTCCAAAAATGGACACAACTTTTACCCATAATGTTGATTTTGCTAATTAATAAATTACTGGGTGCAAAGATAAACAAAAACTTGTATATTTTATCCTTTCTATTGATTATTTTTAGAAGATCTGATTAAAAGTACCCCTTAGCACTAACATAAGAAAGACTTTTCAGCAAAATAAAAGGGGAAAGTTAACCTTTCCCCTTTTGTATCAAACTTGTATAATCCTATCAAATCAATTGTTCTCCGGACGAAGTTTGCGTACAGTAACAGCAGTTTGCCACATTTCGCTTTCACGCAACTGGCGGAGTTCTTCGTTCAGTTTCTCACGATAATCCGGCTGTGAGTTACTGTCAATAGAAATTTGCGCTTCGTTACCGGTCTTCACACTGTGATACAGTTTTTCAACTACCGGTTTGATAGCGTCGTGGAACGGGCCCATCCAGTCAAGAGCACCGCGTTGAGCAGTAGTAGAACAGTTTGCATACATCCAGTCCATACCGTTCTTTGCAAACAACGGCATTAACGACTGAGTCAGTTCCTCTACTGTTTCATTGAAGGCTTCGGAAGGTGAATGACCGTTTTCACGCAACACCTCATACTGTGCCAACAACAGACCTTGAATAGCACCCATCAACGAACCGCGTTCACCTGTCAGGTCGGAAGTTGCTTCACGTTGGAAAGTTGTTTCAAACAGATACCCTGAACCGATACCGATACCCAAAGCAATTGTTCTATCGTAAGCTTTACCCGTAGCGTCCTGATAGATAGCGTAAGAAGAGTTCAAGCCACGACCTTCGAGAAACATGGTACGCAATGAAGTACCCGAACCTTTAGGAGCAACCATGATAACATCAATATCGGCAGGAGGAACCACCCCTGTACGATCGTGCCAAGTGATAGCAAAACCATGAGAGAAATAAAGAGCCTTTCCGGCAGTCAGGTAAGGTTTCATTGTCGGCCATACAGACATAACAGCCGCATCAGACAACAGACACATGATGATTGTACCTTTTTCGCAAGCTTCTTCGATTCCGAACAAAGTTTCACCCGGAACCCATCCATCAGCTACTGCTTTATCATATGTCTTTCCCTGACGCTGACCAACGATTACGTTGAAACCGTTATCACGCAAATTCAATGCTTGTCCGGGACCCTGAACGCCGTAACCGATTACAGCGATTGTTTCATTTTTCAATACTTCACGAGCTTTCTCCAATGGAAATTCATCACGGATCACTACATTTTCAATAGTACCGCCAAAATTCAACTGTGCCATTTTTCTTTTTGTTTTTAGTTTTGATGGCTTACGCCATCCGTTATTAATTGATTTTATATTCTATTTTATTCAAATATCACTTTCGACCGGCAAACCACTTCGCTGCCGTTCTTCTTCACCTCTACGTGAAACTCATTTTCATTGGCTTCATCGCAGAAGAAAGTCAGTTCGTCTCCAAAATAACTTTCAGCCACATACGCCATCTCAAAACGACGAATGCGCTTGGTTTTATACAAATCGATCGGAAACAAGTCGAGTATGTGCTCGATGTAACGGATACTATTCACATGACCGTTAATATCAATATCACTGTATTTCGCAGTCAGCGTGGCCAACGGTTGTGTATTAGCCACTTTGATACGCGAAGGCTTCTCTATCGGACAAGGCTCATCGCATACATAGTCTACAATGCTTCCTCCGTGCAATGCCAACAGGTCAGCCGGTTTACGAGTATTCAAACTGATCATCGCCCACACGGAACGAGCGTAACCGATTTTCTTGCCTTCTTTATTCATAATGGCAAAATTACGATCGGTGAACAGGCGATAAACATTTTCCACCCAAGTCTGAACCGAAAAGTCCTCATACTGATAAGGCATTTCATCCAATTCGATTGCCAGGCGGGAAAGTACCCACGTATAATTGTCCTCATTCAGAGATGCAATGCCAAAGCCACGATCGCTGGCATGAAAACCTGCGCAATTCAGCAAATGATTGCCCAGTACCCCCATTGTCAGGCGACCGTTGAAATCAACATGAAACGGTTCTGCAACAAACTTATAAGTTCCTATTTTATTTGATTCGCTCATTCTTCCTGCTGTTTTTTATTTTGGTTATAACGGGCTTCCCGTCCGTCAAGAAACTCATTCACCCGTTCAAAACAACTGGTGGTAATCGCTACCCGTCCCGAACGTACGAATTGCAAAACACAATTCAAAGCCTTCAGTTCACCGTAAAGCGAGGTAATTTCTTCACTCATTCCATTCTTCTCAACAATAGAAAATACCGGATTTACTTCCACTATGCGAGCATTATATTTACGTATCACCTTAGAGGCCTCCGGTGTCTCTTGAAATTCGGGGGTAGACACCTTATATAAAGCAATCTCATGGAAGTAGATCTCATCTTCCGTAAAGTAGTGCGCCTGAATTACATCAATCTTCTTTTCTATTTGCTTCACCACTTTTTCAATCGTATCTTTATCAGTCCAAGCGGTAATGGTATACTTATGTACCCCCTTGATAGAAGAGGCAGATACATTCAGACTCTCGATATTTATCTGCCGACGGGTAAAAACAGCCGTAACCTGATTCAGCAATCCGGCTATATTTTCCGAATGAACAATGATAGTATATAATGTCTTTTCACTCATAATCCTTAATTTAACTTTCAACTCTCAACTTTCAACTCTCAACTTCTCCTAGCACTCCAGCAACATCTGATTGACAGAGCCTCCCGGAGGAGTCATCGGTAGTACATTACCTTCTTCTACTACACAGGCTTCGAGCAGGAACGGACCGTCTGTTGCCAACATTTCACGGATAGCGTCCGCCAGCTCTTCACGAGAGAAGACACGTTTGGAAGGAATCTCGTACGCCGAAGCAATTTTCATGTAGTCCGGATTCAACATCGGAGTGAATGAATAACGGCGATTGAAGAACATAGCCTGCCATTGGCGCACGTTGCCCAAAAAGTTATTGTTCAGGCAGATAATCTTCACCGGAGCCTTCTGCTCCATAACCGTACCCAGTTCCTGAAGATTCATCTGCAATCCACCGTCTCCCATAAATACACATACGGTACGTTCCGGTGCTCCGAAAGTCGCTCCGATAGCGGCGGGAAGGCCGAAGCCCATTGTTCCGAGCCCGCCGGAAGTAATGATACTGCGTTCTTTCGTATATTTAAAGTAACGTGCGGACATCATTTGATTTTGTCCTACATCTGTCACCAGAACTGCTTCGTGGCGGGTAGCGTCACTTACCGCACGTACCACCTCACCCATGCTCAACGAGTCGGTGGCAGGATGAAGCTCGGGACGAATCACCTTTTCTTCCTCTACCTTCTCATACTCCGTGAAACTGTCGACCCACTCAGCGTGTTCATTCTTTTTCAAGAGTCGGGTAACAGCCTTCAATGTCTCCTTGCAATCTCCCAAAACTGCAACGTCAACTTTTACATTTTTATTCACCTCCGCCGGATCAATATCAAAGTGAATCACTTTTGCCTGTTTGGCATAAGTAGCCAGATTACCGGTCACACGGTCGTCGAAGCGCATTCCTACAGCGATCAGGACATCACATTTATTGGTATTTATATTCGGCCCCAAATTACCGTGCATTCCCAACATTCCTTTATTCAAAGGATGTTCCGTAGGTAAAGCCGAAAGTCCGAGTAGCGTACATCCCGCAGGCATATCCGCCTTTTCAATAAATTCACGCAACTCACTCTGAGCATTCCCTAACTCAACGCCTTGCCCTACCAGTACAAGCGGACGTTCCGCATTATTAATCAGTTCGGCGGCAGCCTTTACGGAGTCTTCATCAGTATCAGGCACAGGTACATAGCTGCGGATGAAATCAACCTTAGTCGGCTCATATTTCGTCTTCTCTACCTGTGCATTCTTGGCAAAATCCAGCACAACCGGACCGGGACGACCACTACGGGCAATGTAGAATGCACGTGCCACTGCCCACGCTACATCTTCCGCACGGCGGATCTGATAACTCCACTTGGAGATAGGCTGGGTAATACCTACGAGATCGACTTCCTGAAATGCATCCGTTCCGAGAAAACCGGTTCCTACCTGTCCGGCAATAACAACAATAGGAGTACTATCGATCATTGCATCTGCAATACCGGTAATCGTGTTCGTAGCACCGGGACCGCTTGTCACCAGGCAAACACCGACTTTACCCGACACACGGGCATAACCTTGTGCCGCATGGGCAGCTCCCTGTTCGTGACGAACCAAAATGTGGTTCAAGTTATTTCGATGGTCGTACAAGGCGTCGAATACCGGCATGATTGAACCGCCGGGATAACCGAAAATCGTATTTACTCCCTGATGTTCCAATGAGCGCATCAACGCCTCCGCACCTGTTATTAAGTCTTTACTCATCTATTTATTTGCAATTTTAAGATTTACAATTTACGATTGAACTCAACGTCAAAACATCATTTGTCAATCGATTAATCTTACTGCTCCTTTATCGGCAGAGCTCACCATGCTGGCATACGCTTTCAGGCTCTTCGGCACATAACGGTCACGAGTGACAGGTGTCATCGGACGGGCAGCCAGTTCTTCATCCGTCAGTCGCACGTTAATCGTCCGGGCGGGAATGTCGATTTCAATGATATCTCCGTCGACTATTTTTCCGATATTACCTCCTGCTGCCGCTTCGGGAGAGATATGCCCTATACTCAATCCGGAAGTTCCGCCACTGAAACGTCCGTCAGTGATCAAAGCACACTCTTTGCCGAGATGACGGGATTTTATATAAGAGGTAGGATAAAGCATTTCCTGCATACCGGGACCACCCTTCGGACCTTCGTGCGTGATGACGACAACGTCGCCACTGACGACTCGACCTCCAAGAATACCTTCGCAGGCTGCTTCTTGCGAATCAAACACTTTAGCAGGTCCGGTAAACTTCCAGATACTTTCGTCTACCCCTGCCGTTTTTACCACACAACCGTCTTGAGCAATGTTACCTTTCAATACGGCCAGTCCGCCGTCTTTGCTGTAAGCGTGTTCCAAATCACGGATACATCCGGTTGCACGGTCTTTATCCAGTTCCTTATAATACATACCTTGCGAGCCGAGTACAAGGTTAAATCTATTTCCGGCTGCGCTCGAATATTTCTTGATAGCCTCTTCACTTACGTTCGGACTTGTAATGGAATACTTATCAATAGCCTCTGCCAACGTCATTCCGTCTACCCGGCGAACAGACGTGTCCACCAGACCGGCTTTGGACAGTTCGTCCATGATTGCAATAATTCCACCGGCACGGTTCACATCCTGAATGTGATACTTCTGTGTATTCGGAGCTACTTTGCAAAGGCACGGAGCCTTGCGGGAAAGCATATCAATGTCGTCCATCTTGAAGTCGACTCCCGCTTCATGGGCAACAGCCAACAGGTGAAGAACCGTATTGGTAGAACCACCCATCGCAATATCCAAAGTCATGGCATTCAGAAAAGCCTGGCGAGTGGCAATGCTACGCGGAAGCACGCTCTCGTCTCCCTCTTCATAATATTTCATCGCATTGTCCACAATCAACTTAGCAGCATCTTTGAAAAGCTGCGTACGGTTTTCATGCGTGGCTACAATGGTTCCGTTTCCGGGAAGAGCCAAGCCGATGGCTTCGTTCAAGCAGTTCATAGAATTTGCTGTAAACATACCGGAACAACATCCGCAGGTAGGACAAGCGTTCTGCTCGATATTGGCAACTTCCTCGTCACTCACACTTTGGTCGGCCGACTTAATCATCGCGTCGATCAAATCCAAATGCTGACCGTTCCATTCACCCGCCTCCATAGGGCCACCCGACACAAATACAGCAGGTATATTCAGACGCATCGCCGCCATCAACATTCCCGGAGTGATCTTGTCACAATTACTGATACATACCATCGCGTCTGCCTTATGAGCATTCACCATATATTCCACACTGTCTGCGATGATATCACGGGAAGGAAGCGAGTAAAGCATTCCATCATGCCCCATAGCTATACCGTCGTCGATAGCGATTGTATTGAATTCCGCAGCGAAGCACCCCAGCTTTTCGATCTCCGCTTTCACCAACTGACCGATCTCATGCAAGTGCACGTGTCCCGGCACAAACTGTGTGAATGAATTGACTATAGCGATGATAGGCTTACCCATCTGATTCTTCTTCATGCCGTTGGCTACCCACAACGCACGGGCTCCCGCCATCCGACGGCCTTGTGTACTAAACGAACTGCGTAATTGCTTTTTCATTTCAATCTATCTTTTAATTAAAAAGCCTCTCTCACACCAGTGAGAAAGGCTCTAAATTTTATCTTTATGGTACGAATACATACAGCACAAAAACCTTTCTCACGCTCTTGATGGGACCACCACGACGCGAATAATATGCAAGACTGCTAGGTTAATAGATGTGTGTAAGTTATTCATATCTTCTTTTCTTTATTTTTGTGCTGCAAAGGTAAGGGCTTTTTTATTATATCCAAACAAATCGAAGAAAAAAATCATATAAAAACGAATAATTGTAAGAAAAGAGAGGTATTATTTCTCTATTTTATCACTTAAAGGTTAAATTCACAACTATTATATAAGCGGAATCCTATTGTCCCTTTCTAACAAAAGCATTTAATATTTTGAAATATACCTTCCCTATATCACGGCAGAAATAAATAATTCGTATCTTTGTCAGCCCGCATTTGCGGGATTTATTAATTTAGAAATAAAAAGAATCAGATGGAAACAGTAGAAAACAAGTACATTACCGTTGCATACAAATTATATACAATGGAAGATGGTGAAAAGGAATTGTTCGAAGAAGCAAAAGCAGAACACCCCTTTCAGTTCATTTCAGGATTAGGAACAACACTCGAGGACTTCGAGAACCAGATAACCTCTCTTTCTAAAGGTGACAAATTTGACTTCACCATTCCGGCAGACAAAGCATACGGTCAATATGACGAGCAACACGTGATTGATCTCCCGAAAAATATCTTTGAGGTTGACGGCAAGTTCGACAGCGATCATATCAAAGAGGGTAATATCGTACCTTTGATGACCGGTGACGGTCAACGCGTAAATGCCAGCGTAGTAGAAATCAAACCGGATGTAGTAGTCGTTGACCTCAACCATCCGTTGGCAGGCGCCGATCTCATCTTTGAAGGCGAAGTGATTGAAAGCCGTCCTGCTACTAACGAAGAAATTCAGGAACTGGTGAAAATGATGAGTGGCGAAGGCTGCGGTTGCGGATGCGACAGTTGCGGTGATGGTGGTTGCAATGGTGGCTGCGATGACCACGAATGCGGTGGCGGCTGTTGCCACTAAGTTAATGAAGAGTTAAAAATGAGGAATGAAGAATTGCCGTACAACCATTGCGCAGCTAATTCTTCATTCCTCATTTTTTCATTTTCCAACTCCTCATTTTCTAGCATCCTTTGTGCGTCATGATATCGAGTACCATTTTATCCGTTTCATTCATAGCCTGTGAGCCGATTCTTGTCAGATTACGGATACTTTGATCTACATCTTCATCAATAATACCTTCCACAGAAGTTACACAACGGTCTTCCATTGCCATCATAGCAGACAGTACAGCCGTTGAGACTCCGGTAGTCACTTTTAGGGCACAACTCGGTTTTGCACCGTCACAAATCATGCCCGTCAGGTTGGCAATCATGTTTTGAACGGCAAAGGCAACCTGGTCATAGTTTCCTCCCATCAGCCAAGTGATTCCGCAACTGGAACCTGTGGCAGCTACCACACAACCGCAGAGAGCGGAAAGACGTCCCAAACTTTGTTTGATATAAATAACCGTAAGATGACTCAACATCAAGGCACGGATCAGTTCTTCTTCATTCTTATTATTCTCTTCGGCAAAGACCACCACAGGAAGCGTGGCCGATATTCCTTGATTACCACTGCCGGAATTACTCATGACCGGAATCATAGCTCCTGCCATTCGAGCGTCACAAGCGGCAGAAGTATAAGAGAGGATGTGAGAGAATACGCTGTCACCCATCACTTTGTGTTCATAACTTCCCCGAAGCATTCTTCCCAAAGAGTGTCCGTAATTGCCTTTAAAGGCTTGTTCGGCAGCTGCCTTGTTCAAACGTGCCGTATCAAGAATAAAACGAATTTCATCCAAAGGAGCTGTCAAGGCAAAATCATAAACCTTACGCAGGTTCAGTTCGGGAGCGGTCGCTTCCTCTTCTTCATCGGTTGTATGCTGCTTGTCTAGTAATACGTTGCCTCCATCGGCTATATATATAAAGGTGGTATGACCACCGGCAATTACAGCTTTCGCCGTCCTATCTCCGGACCTGCAAATCACTTCGATATAGAGCTTTTCCGTGATATTATCTTTCAAGGAAATACAAATCCGTCTTTCCGCAATAAACTGCTTTCCGCACTCTACAGCTTCCGGTGTACAGTCTTTCAATACTTCCAACTGGTACTCTGATTTGCCTATCAATGCTCCTAAAGCAACGGCAATGGGAAGTCCTACCATTCCTGTACCCGGTATTCCTACCCCCATCGCATTTTTTAAAATGTTGGCACTGAGCAGTACTTCTATCTTCTCTGGACGTATCCCCAATGTTTCGGCGGCTTTCGCTACACAAAGCGCCACAGCAATAGGTTCTGTACATCCGATAGCCGGAATTACCTCTCTCTTAATCAGTTCTATAATTTGCCTTCTTTCTGACTCAGTCATAAACTCATAAGTTTTAAGTACACACAAAAGTAAGAAAATCTTTTTTATCATACATCTCTTACTGAACAAATAAAATTTCATTTTGTTATAAACGCTTCTGAGAACTAAACTTTAACAGTAAGAAAAAAGAGAAAAATGAAAGCAAAACACGTGATTTTATATTTCCTGGTAAGTATTATCATCTCTTCTTGCATCCGTGACGAAGCCCTTAACGCAGAAGCAGATATACTTAGTTGCACACTGCCGAAAGCAGTAATGACCACAAGTCCTATCATTAATAATAATTCGGTGACTCTTTTTGTGGGACCGGGAACAGACGTTTCGACCCTTGCACCGGAATTCACCCTGACTCCGGGAGCCACCATCAGCCCTTTGAGCGGAACGGTACACGATTTTAGTCTACCGCAAAAATACACTGTCACAGCAGCCGACGGAGTCTGGAAAAAGACATATACAGTTTCGGTTATTGATACGGAACTTGCAACTAACTACAACTTCGAGGACACTCTCGGTGGGAAAAAATACTATATATTCGTAGAACGGCAAGGAGACAAAGTGATTATGGAATGGGCCAGCGGAAATGCGGGTTATGCCATGACCGGCGTTCCTAAAACAGCCGACGACTACCCCACTTTCCAAATAGCGGATGGTAAAGAGGGAAAATGTCTTTCATTAGTAACGCGCAGTACCGGTTTCTTCGGGCAGTTAATGGGTATGCCCATTGCCGCAGGAAACTTATTTATCGGCTCTTTTGATGTGAACAATGCCATGAGCTATCCGCTGCAAGCTACCAAATTCGGTCTGCCTTTCCGTTATGTGCCGACCTATCTGGCCGGTTATTATAAATACAAGGCGGGAGACAAGTTCACCGAAGAAGGAAAACCCGTTGACGGGAAACGTGACATCTGCGATATATACGCCATTATGTACGAAACGAGCGAGTCTGTTCCTACTCTTGACGGAAGTAATGCGTTCACCAGTCCGAATCTGGTCTCAATAGCACGCATCGACAATGCCAAAGAAACAGATGAATGGACTTACTTCAAACTTCCGTTTATTACCCGCCCCGGCAAGTTCATCGACAAAGAAAAGCTAAGGGATGGAAAATACAACGTAGCAATCGTCTTTACCTCCAGTTTGGAAGGCGCTTATTTCAATGGAGCCATCGGAAGTACCTTGCTGATTGATGAAGTCGAACTGGTCTATCATACAGAAAACTAAAACCTAAATGATTTTATAATAATTACAGCGATGAAAAAATACCTTTATACATTCGGTCTGCTTATTTGTTTAAGTGTTGCCCTGCCCGGTTATGCACAAGTGGATAGAAATGAAACACTTATCCGTTCCGCCCTTCGCGGATTGGAATACGAAGTGAAAGCAGGAATCAGTATCGGCGGCACAGCTCCGCTTCCCTTACCGGCGGAAATCCGGTCTATCGACGGTTACAATCCGACTCTCGCCATTACAATCGGGGGTGAAGTGACCAAATGGGTAGCGGTTCAGAACAAACTGGGTATCATCGTAGGGCTACGGCTTGAAAACAAAGCTATGACCACCGAAGCTACCGTAAAGAATTACAGTATGGAAATTCTGGGACAAGGAGGTGAAAGGATCAGCGGAGTATGGACAGGAGGGGTAAAGACCAAAGTACATACCGCCGGATTAACCATCCCATTGATGGCTACTTATAAGTTGAGTAGCCGTTGGAATGTGAAAGTAGGCCCTTATTTTTCTTATATACTTTCAAGGGAATTTTCAGGACACGTATACGAAGGATATCTGCGTGAAGACGATCCAACAGGACCTAAAGTAGAATTTACCGATGATAAAATTGCAACTTATGACTTCTCCGACGATCTGAGACGTTTTCAGTGGGGGCTTCAGGCAGGAGCCGGATGGAGAGCGTTCAAACATCTCAACATATACGCCGACCTTACTTGGGGACTCAACAATATCTTCAAGAATGACTTCCATACGGTCACTTTCTCGATGTACCCTATATATCTGAATATCGGCTTCGGGTATGCATTCTAAAATATAACTCACCACAGATTACACGGATTAACACAGATAATAGAAATTAATTATCAATTTATTAAAATCAATCTGTGTTAATCCGTGTAATCTGTGGTGAATATTAAAGTTATTCTTTATCAGGATTCTCAACCTGTTTTACTCCTGAATAAGTAACCTTGACTGTCTGTTGCAAAGCCGGCACTTTTACGTTAATGGTCATATTGACATCTACACCTTCCACCGTCCCCGCCACAGTTACATCACAAGCTCCCAAGGCAGCCGCCTCTCCAGCAAATGTAAGTTGCTGTTGTCCTGTAAAGGTCGAAATCCCCTCTCCCTTCTTTACGGTGCACTTGTCTAGTACAATATCTCCGAACTTCATTATCTTCCCGTTCATGAACAACTCAAAATCTTTCAGCTCTATTTTTATTTCCGTATCACTGACTTGCGAAAAAGTTATAAATTTAGGCACTCCGTCCGCTATAACATTTTCCTGGTCGGAGCCATCCGCTATCATAGATATATTCAAGTTGCCCCAATAAGTGCCAACCACATCCGGAGCTGTCACCACCGCCTCTTCTTCGGGTTCGTTACCCTCATTTTTCTTGCTATCGTCATCGTCACTGCTACAAGCGGCGAAGAAAGTGATAGAACACACTAATGCTAGTAAATACAATAGATTCTTTTTCATACAGTCATTGGTTTAGTTATTATTAATCATCATTTATAAACTGAAAAGAAGAAAAAAGGTTCAATATGCCACCTTTTTTGAAGATATTTTGAGTTCACAACAATCTTATCGAAAACTTTGTTATATTTGCATACAGTAATTTTAAAAAGCCACGACTATGTTTAATTCATTTGGCAACATCTTTCGGCTCACAAGTTTTGGTGAGTCTCATGGAAAAGGAATTGGAGGAGTAATTGACGGATTTCCCGCCGGAATCACTATCGATGAAGAGTTCGTACAACAGGAACTGAACCGGCGCCGTCCGGGACAATCCATCCTTACCACCGCACGCAAAGAAGCGGATAAAGTAGAGTTTCTTTCCGGTATTTTTGAGGGTAAGTCAACCGGTTGCCCCATCGGTTTTATCGTTTGGAACGAAAACCAACATTCTAATGACTACAACAATCTGAAAAATGTATATCGCCCTTCACACGCCGACTATACTTACACAGTGAAGTATGGCATCCGCGATCATCGTGGCGGCGGACGTTCGTCTGCACGCGAAACGGTATCACGCGTCGTAGCCGGTGCTTTGGCCAAGTTGGCACTCCGCCAGTTAGGTATCAGTATCACTGCTTACACCTCACAGGTAGGAGCTATCAAACTGGAAGGCACTTACTCGGATTATGATCTCGACTTGATCGAGACAAATGATGTACGCTGCCCGGACCCGGAAAAGGCAAAAGAAATGGCAGACCTTATATATAAGGTAAAAGGAGAAGGCGATACTATCGGCGGTACGCTGACTTGTGTCATCAAAGGCTGCCCCATCGGTTTGGGACAACCCGTTTTCGGTAAGCTCCATGCGGCTTTGGGAAATGCGATGTTAAGTATCAACGCCGCCAAAGCATTTGAGTACGGTGAAGGATTCAAGGGACTGAAGATGAAGGGATCGGAACAGAATGACGTTTTCTATAACAACAACGGACGGATTGAAACGCATACCAACCATTCAGGAGGTATTCAGGGAGGATTGAGTAACGGACAGGACATTTATTTCCGTGTGGTATTCAAACCGATCGCTACGCTGTTGATGGAGCAGGAGACTGTTAATATCGACGGAGTGGACACCACGCTGAAAGCTCGCGGCCGTCATGACGCCTGTGTACTGCCACGCGCCGTTCCCATTGTAGAGGCAATGGCTGCGATGACTATACTTGACTATTACCTGCTGGATAAAACCACGCAGCTTTAATGTTTAATTCAATTTATGAACGAAATTCAGAAATATATAGCAGAGAACGAGTCCCGAATGATGGAGGATTTGTTCAGCCTCATCCGTATTCCAAGTATCAGTGCACTGCCCGAACACCATGATGATATGCTGGCGTGCGCCGAACGCTGGGCACAGCTATTATTGGAAGCCGGAGCGGACGAAGCATTGGTAATGCCCTCCAAAGGCAATCCGATTGTCTTTGCCCAAAAGATGGTAGATCCTGATGCAAAGACCGTTTTAGTCTACGCTCATTATGACGTGATGCCTGCCGAGCCATTGGAGCTTTGGAAAAGTCAACCGTTCGAGCCGGAAATACGTGACGGTCACATTTGGGCACGTGGTGCGGATGATGACAAAGGACAATCATTTATTCAGGTGAAAGCCTTCCAATATCTCCTCAAGAACGGACTGCTAAAAAATAACGTGAAGTTTATCTTTGAAGGAGAAGAGGAAATCGGCTCTCCCAGTTTGGAGGCTTTTTGCAAAGAGCACAAAGAGTTGTTGAAATCCGATGTGATTCTTGTTTCGGACACTAGCATGCTAGGAGCGGAACTCCCTTCGTTAACCACAGGTCTGCGTGGCCTGGCTTATTGGGAAATAGAAGTTACGGGACCAAACCGTGATTTACATTCCGGACATTTCGGAGGTGCGGTAGCCAATCCGATTAATGTGTTATGCCAGATTATCAGTAAAATAACCGATGCGGATGGAAGAATCACCGTTCCCGGATTCTATGACGATGTAGAAGAAGTTCCACAAGCCGAACGGGAGATGATTGCCCGTATTCCTTTTGATGAAAAGAAATACAAAGAAGCGATCGGTGTGAAGGAAGTATTCGGAGAAAAAGGATACAGTACATTGGAACGTAACAGTTGCCGGCCGTCTTTTGACGTATGCGGTATATGGGGCGGGTATACAGGAGAAGGTTCCAAAACCGTGCTTCCCTCAAAAGCTTACGCCAAAGTGTCTTGTCGGTTGGTTCCACATCAGGACCACCATAAGATTTCTCAAATGTTTGCGGATTATATTCTTAGTATTGCTCCTGACACGGTACAAGTAAAAGTTACTCCTATGCATGGAGGACAGGGTTATGTCTGCCCCATCTCCCTTCCCGCCTATCAAGCGGCGGAGAAAGGCTTTGAGATAGCTTTCGGGAAAAAGCCGTTGGCTGTACGTCGTGGCGGCAGTATTCCCATTATCTCCACTTTCGAACAAGTATTGGGAGTTAAGACCGTATTGATGGGATTTGGACTCGAATCGGACGCCATCCATTCACCGAATGAAAATTTCTCATTGGACATTTTCCGTAAGGGAATAGAGGCGGTGATTGAGTTTCATAATGCTTTCCGGTAAGTACATCCGTTTTTCCACTCCGAACATCCGTAGGCTGTCTTGCCTTTTATGATCGTTCCTTTGCCGCAAAGCGGACAAGGTTGTCCGACAAGGGAATCAGCATTAGCAGTTGTCAAAGAAGTAGCCGCAGGCGTAGCCTTCGGCTTCTTTTCTTTCGGCACACTCGGTTTCCGTTCACGCTTCTTCGGTTCTTTCTTCGCTTTTTCTTCGGCTTGGGCGGCTACCGCATCCTGAATGGTAATACGACGGTTGGTATTATCTGACAACACACTCATTACGATTTCTGAAACCATTTGCTTCAGTTCTTCCAAAAACTGGCGGGCATCGTACGTTTTCCTCTCTATTTCACGGAGTTTCTTTTCCCAAATACCCGTCAATTCAGCAGACTTCAGAAGTTCCTCATGGATAAGTTGCACCAGTTCCACTCCTGTCGGGGTAGCAATCAGGTTCTTCCTTTCCTTACGGATATAATTCCGTTTGAACAACGTTTCTATGATAGCGGCACGGGTAGACGGACGACCGATACCGTTTTCTTTTAATGCGTCACGGAGCTCGTCGTTATCAACCAACTTTCCGGCAGTTTCCATTGCACGAAGTAAGGTTGCCTCCGTGTAAGGTCTGGGCGGCTGCGTCCATTTTTCATTTAAATCGGGAACATGAGGACCGCTTTCCCCTTTCACAAAAGCTGGAAGTACATTTTCATCCTCTTCCTCTTTTTCTTCGGTCGTTTCTTTTACATCTTTTGCAAAGACAACACGCCATCCGGGTTCGAGAATCTGTTTCCCGCTTACTTTGAATTCTATTTTATCCACCTCTCCCATCACGGTAGTAGTAGAAATCTTACAATCCGGATAGAACACGGCAATAAAACGACGGGCAATCAGATCGTAGACACGACGCTCCATATCCGTCAGGTTTTGAGCGTACACTCCGGTAGGGATAATGGCATGGTGATCTGTTACCTTTGAATTATCAAATACTTTCTTCGATTTCGGCAATGTGGAACCGTTCAACGGAGCTGTCAGTACTTCGTAATCACGAAGTCCTTTCAAAATGCCGGGACACTTCGGATAAATATCGTCACTCAAGAAAGTTGTATCGACACGTGGATAGGTGGCTGCTTTCTTTTCGTAAAGGGATTGGATAAGTTTTAATGTCTCATCAGCAGAATAAGCGAATTTCTTGTTACATTCCACCTGAAGCGAAGTCAGGTCGAACAGACGCGGGGCAAACTCCCGTCCGTCTTTCTTACTAACACTGGTGACTACGAACGGAAGGTCTTTGATACGTTCTACCAACGCCTCGCCCTCTTCCCTATTAGCGATAGGATCAATACCGGGATTCTCTATTATTTTCTTTTTCCCACCGTTTTTCTCTTCTTCCGCAGCGATTTCTTCATCACTTTTGCGAATTAAAGCCGAAAAGGTTGTATCCCGATAGTTCGTTTTCAATTCCCAATATTGCTTAGGCTGGAAGTTGGCTATCTCCAACTGTCGGTTAACAATCAACGCTAAGGTAGGTGTTTGTACCCGACCAATAGAAAGTACCTGTTTATTCTGACCGTATTTTATTGTATAAAGACGAGTGGCATTCATACCAAGCAACCAGTCTCCGATAGCCCGCGAAAGTCCCGCTTCATACAGTGACTGAAAATCTGCCTGATCCTTTAGCTTTGCAAATCCGTCACGAATAGCTTCTTCCGTCAAAGACGAAATCCACAAACGCTTCACCGGACAACGGGCACCTGCTTTCTGCATCACCCAACGCTGAATCAATTCTCCTTCCTGTCCGGCATCACCGCAGTTGATAATCTCATCTGCATTTTGCATCAATTGCTCTATGATATGAAATTGTTTCTCAATACCCGGATTATGCTCTTTCACTTTAATACCGAAACGCGGAGGAATCATTGGCAAACTACTTAAACTCCACGATTTCCAATTAGGAGTATAGTCATGCGGCTCCTTCAGGGTACAAAGATGTCCGAACGTCCAGGTCACCTGGTATCCGTTTCCTTCTATATACCCTTCTTTTTTGGTATGAGCACCTAAAATCTTCGCTATATCTTGTGCAACAAGAGGCTTTTCGGCTATGCAAACTATCATTCTTTTCTTTCTTGTTTTATACTATCAGCCTACAAAGTTACACGAATATTTCTCACAGACGGCATGAAGCTGGGAAAAAGTGATTATACCTCCCAACACTTCCACCCTTTATTGGCACAGATATATACCACATACGAACGGACATTGTAATTGGGAAACTTCTTTTTCGTATCTTCGGCATAACCTTTCACCTGTTGCACGTGTTCAGTCAATGGTTCGGTCAATGAGAGGATGCGATCAGCCTCTTTGGCATGATAGTATTTGAACTCCACAACACGGTCATCCGTATAATAATCCGTACCGGGAATACCTGTCATCTCAAAGTCAGAACGACCTACGGAGTTATTCTGTTCGATGGCAAAAGTGTAGCAACTACTTAAATAGCGGGAAACAAGTTCATAAAAAGAGCAACGGATGAAGTTTTCATTGATCTTATCAAAAACTTGCGCAGGAAATTGTCCCAAGTATTGTTCAAAGTAGTTCTGAACAAGAGGTTCAAGACTCCGGTTGGAATCATAAAGTTCATAAACGGGAACATAACGGCTGGCATTTCCTTCAATCTTATTCAACTGGTTATAATAATCCATATAAATGCTACGCATGGTCATATTAGGAAGTACCATTCGATAAGTACTTTTCAGAGTGGTCATACCCAAATAGAACAGACTGACCGGATAGAATTCTTTCTCAAAGAATTTCTTCTTGTTGAATTTGCTGGACAAATCTGTAATATTATACGGCAACCCGTCGTCTATGACCAATGCATCCAACATTTCCTTTGCATTACTCTGTGAAAGGGTCAGTCGGCGAATCCAATTAATATCCGTCCGCAGATTCTCGTCAATCAGCTCAGGAGGAATACTTCCACCGTTGACTGCAAATTTCTTAAGAAAATAAGTAAGGATAGTAGAGTTAAAAAGAGGCTTGCCCGTAGGACTGAAACGGTAGCCGTCATAGTTGCTCACTATAAGCTGCCAGATCTCCTCGAAACGTTCCTCACTTGCGTCGGAATCATATTTGTCCAGCACATAACGCAAATATATTTTCGTTTCCTCGTAAGTAAAGCCGAGCATATGCAAGAAGTTCGGTTCCAACGTCAGAATTTCAGCAATATTGTATCCACTAGTCAGATCATCCATTGTGACAGGTAATACGCCTGTACAGAAACAGGTACGGATACTGCCCTCGCCTATACCTTTCTTTATCACCTTGAAAAAGGTACGAAGGAAACTATCGCTGGTAGTGACTTCTTCATAAAGCGGATCATTATAAGAAGTCAACAATTGATTGGTGAAGTTATCGTATTCATCAATTAGAATATAAGCCTTAGGAAATCCGTGAGAACGTGCATAGCCCAAAAGTTCCTCCAGCATTTGTGCCGCATTCCCCCGAGTTGTAAACTGAAAGTCACCAAACAAATCACGATTATGTTCTAGCGTTATTTCCACCGGTATGCAGTTAAGTTTATCGAAGTTTTGTGCCAGCCCTTGCATATCATCTGCCATTACCATTGCCGAAAAGTCATAGCGAATAACCAGATACTGATTATGTTCTTTGGTAGGATGTTCTCCAATCCATGTACCACCGAAAAGTTCTTCAAAACGATTCACCTTCGTACGATCATAATAAGAAGCCAGCATAGATATCAGCAAGCTCTTTCCAAAACGGCGGGGGCGTAGAAATACAGGAGCTTTATAATCTTCTAATCCCGGAATATAATCCGTCTTGTCCACATAATAAAAGCCACGTTCGCGCATTTCCTCGAAATCCGCCACTGCATAAGGAACTGTTATTCTTGCCATAATCTCTGTTTTTTCTTTCAATTAAGACAAAGGTATAAATAAAGAATGATATTTATTGCTGAATAGAAAGAAATAACATACCTCTATTCAAATTTCACCCTATCCACCAACTGGATAAAATAATCATTCGACCAAATATCCAATTCTTTAGGGTTCTTGACGAAAGGTAACACATCATTCTTTACTTGGTTGATATTTGCCGAAGCCAGCCTATCCTTTAATAGGGCGATGAAAGTATCACGCTCTATCTCTTCATTATTAAACTGGAGAGCACGCTCGGCAAGATGTGTAAAACCAAGCGGTATATTGTGACGAACATACCATTCAAAATCATACCAATCACGACCTTTCACCCGATTTTTCCATACCCGATATACTAGTGCATGCATCTTTCCGGCAAACAAATCCGGAAGAGCAAAACAACGAGTCATAAAAGAATGGGGTTGCAAAAGAAGTTTCTGTTCTGTCCTGAAATTCAACGGTGGCCGGGTATCAACCTCAATCTTTATCTTTATGGATTTATCCGTCTGAAAAGAAATATCATACACATCCGTATTATCTTTCAAAAAGGCCGACTCCACTTTACCAAAATTCTTTTTGTCTTTCTTTTTAATCTCCACTTCTCTCCCCACGATAGCAAACTCGTCTATGATGGGTTGAAAGTATTTCGCGAAATCAAACTTACCATCGGGAACAAGAAGTGAAAAATCCATATCCTCACTAAAACGTTGGAGACCATGAAAAATCCGAAGGCAAGTACCTCCGTAGAAAGCTGCCACATCAAAGAAGCCACCATTGTAAAGCCCGGCAAGTATCACCTGCTGGTTTACCTCAAAAATTGCATTCCGCTTCTGTTGTTCAGTAGATAAATCGTATGCGGAAAGCATATTGTCGTAAATATCGTTCTTCATTTCTTTATCAGTTTTAGTAACGTCCGTATGGATTCGGCCTTTTTACCAACTTTTATGTATTCCTCAAATATTTCGGTATTCATCTGCTTAAAATCTTCCAATTCCATCCTAATATCCTCTTCCAAATAAATTTCGGCGTCCTTCAGATAACGGAGATTTACATTGGGAGAGTTTGCAATCAAATCGCACAATGCCTTTTCGGGAGTTGCCATCACAAAAGCATAACCTTCTTTCTTGATGCTGGTCAAGCCCACTGAAAATACCCTTTTTGGCATACTGGTATATTCAAACCTTCCCAACGGCGTATCAAAATTTCTGGAATGCTTCAAGGTCATTGATTGCTTGGTGTACACCGCTTCCGGAATCAAACCATAATAACGCAAAGCCGATGACATGGAAACATACGAGGGAGCATAAAGATGATTGGCAATCAATTCTGTTGACAAAATCTGACCTGTTATTTTAGGATTACATACGTAAAGTCCCTTCTTGAGACGAATAATTTGCTTATCTCGCTCAAGTAACCTGACTTTTTGGTTTCCTCTTTTGATGTGGGGGAAAAGAGACTCCAAAACAGAAGCTGTTACAGGTATATTACCTAATCGTTCCAATGGATTATCCATGATGCAAAGATAGCTTTTTTTTGAACACTAAAACATACAACACGCATTTTTCTGTTCTGAATATATCTATTCCTACCATATTCTCCCCCTTTTTCTTTTAGTAGAGAGACAAAGACACAAATAAAACCCTCACTTACATCAAAATGTAGCTACTGTTTCATTGCAAATTATATTCAATTCACTATCTTTGCTATAGAAAAGTAGTAAAATTCAATAAGACAGAGATATGGATGTTGGTATAAAAGACAAAGTCGAATATATAATAGCTTTTATCAGTGAATTCGCCAAGACTTATTCATTGACTTCTAGTCAAGCATATCGCTATTTAGAACGTTACAATGCTATAGATTTCATTGACAGACATTATGGAATAGCGCACACCCAACGTTTTGAAGATGTAATAACGGACATTACTGCATATTGCCAACGCTTCGGAGGAGCTATAGCATGATACTTTATCATGGAACCACCATTCATATAGAAAAGATAGATTTGCAGAAATCAAAACCCAATAAAGATTTCGGGAAAGGTTTCTATCTTTCGGCCGATAAGACACAAGCTATGGCTATGGCAGCATATAAAGCAGAACAAACAGGAGGGGAACCTATTCTCAATGCTTTTGAATTTGACGAAGCACTTTTAACAAACAATTCATTAAAAGTGAAAATATTTGAAGCCTATGACAAAGAATGGGCAGATTTCATTTTTATGAATCGTAACAATGCAACTCCTGTACCTATACATGACTATGACATAGTCGTTGGTCCGATAGCAAACGACCGTGTCGGATTGCAAATACGTAAATATATGGAGCACGAAATAGATTTGCCAACTTTCATTGAAAGACTGAAATATATGAAAGGTATTACTATTCAATACTATTTTGGAACAGAACGTGCTGTTAAATGTTTAAGAAAGTATTATGAGTGATTCTGATTACTTAATAGAAAACATAGCAAAAGACATTATCCTTTTATTAATGGAGGATTTCAATATGGATATGAAGACTGCCCTTCATACTCTATATACTTCAGACACGTATACTAAATTACAAGACACCAAAACAGGGCTTTATTTTCAGAGTACACGCTATGTCTATGACTTTTTGAAGAATGAAATAAAATCAGGGAAAATGTCCTAGTCCTTATCCACTATAAAGTTATTATTGACACATCCTTTTTTATATAGACGAATTGCTGAAGATGAAGAACAATGAAAAACAATATGCAGCCTATTGGATTGATCATTTGAAAATGACACCACATCCTGAAGGGGGCTACTATCGGGAAGAATACCGCTCAAAGAAGCAGGTGTCTATGGAAGGCAGGGAAGCCAAACGACAAGTAATGACAACCATTTACTATTTACTGGAGAACGACGATTTCTCCGCCTTTCATCGCATCAAGTCTCCGGAAAGCTGGTTCTTTCATAAAGGCGCGCCTCTATTGATATATTCCTTTGAAGAAGGGGCTTTAGTATGTCGGGAATTATCAGATCAGGAAAACGGAGTATTACAAATAACAATAGAACCGGGAACCTGGTTTGCCGCACGATTGAAAGAGCCAAGCGGTTTTACTTTGGTCAGTTGTGCCGTAGCACCGGGATTCGAGTATGAAGACTTCGAATTAGCGGATAGAAATTCATTGATTACAGAATACCCTGATTACAAGAAAGAAATAATAGGCTTGACCCGTTGATTACCTTACAATGTCTTTTTACATAGAGTTTTAAAAAACTCTTTTTATTGTCACTTGTCACTTTTCATATTTAATACACTGATAATCAAATGCAATTTGGTGATAATAGCGAGTGATAATAAGGTGATAATAGAAAAAACTATGCTTTCTATTATCACCTTGTCCATTACTTATTAACCAACTACACTTTTGATTATCAACATTTTGACATACATTTTCACTTCTAAATTTCTATGTGTTAAGAATCCCCTTTTAGGGCGAAAGATTGAGTTTTTACGGCATTTTTCTCTCAATAAAGTCGTTGTTTGGTGGGTATGTTCTCTGCAGATGATGCGGGAATTAAAACCAAAGCCGGTAGACTTAACATACAGACAAGGCACTACTAATGTATTTTACAGGTACCGCGTTTCCGTTTCACGTATGTAAGCCATTCGGATGACGTATGTAGACTTTTCGGCTTTCGTACGTGAACCGAATAGCTCATGTATGTAAAACAAGTTCTTATTACCGTAAAAGCACATTAAACGAACCACATAAATGCCTTAAGCAAGCTGTATAGACAACTAATACAAGGCTTATATCCGATCTCAAAAGGCATACTATCCGAAAAAGGCTATCTTTAAAGCTCGGAAGATTACGAGTGAAAATAAAAAAGGGAAAGAATGTTCAGTTTTGAAAGATAACATAATCTCTCAGCACGTTGATTGCTCGAATATCATATTCTTATGTCTACAAGAACTGTGAACTCTATACACGTATCATGTATAGAGTTCACAGTTCTTCTATATAAGCGGTGGAGCAATGCTCCACCAGTAAGCCATTTTATACCACAAAATCAAGTATTTCTCCACCACCTTCTCCACCATTAAAACCAAAATCACTTCATATATTAGATTTCACACTGATGTAAAAGGTAGAAACAACGATTCGAGGGATTTTTAGAAAAATACTTCCTACAAACTGTATGGTTAAATACTTTCCAAATTACCAATCTTTGCGGAAAGCATAATAACCCTCTGCCGCCTGCGTCTCCATTACATCCACCCTATAATAAGGATATTCGTCATTATTATTATCATGAAAACAACTTAAAAGCCCCCCAATACCCTGGACATTCGCAACTTCCTGTATATAGTCTCTATAAGGAATATTTTCCGCAACGGCTACTTTTCCTAGCCCCTCATTTAAAGCAATTACTCTAGATTCAGCTATCAAATTCTCAAAGAACTCGCCTTCTTCACTCATTCGCGGCTTTATATAAAAGGAAATGCCCCCATATCGCTCTTTTGTAACTCCTGCTATAGGTTTACGTTCCGACCCATTTGCCCAAGGATTAACCGCAGTATCCCACACAACATTCCATGCCAAATCAATATAATCACCTACTACAATACCACCTCGTTCTTTGTCCATCATTGCCGTAGTACCTCCATCATCTGCAAGAGTCAACATGATGTCCGGCATCGCTTCACGTAGTGCCTTAATTAATTTAGGATAGGAGACTTCATCTACTTCCGGTGCTCCAGTCTTGTCGTACCCAGCACCTTCATCACGCAAATGAACACCATCCAATTGATACATATTCACAGCCACCTTGATTTGTGCCACAAAATCAGCAATTTGCATATCTGTCAGATTGGCAAAGCCTATACCTGTCCCTCCTCCTTCAATAGAAAGACAGACTTTAATACCCTTCTGCCTCAATGGTTGAATATATTGAGCATAGTTTTTCAACACGTGTTCCACATCCGGTGTTAATTTCAAAATCGCTCTACGGGAGGACTCGTCGTATTTCAACAAAGCTTTTCGCAAATTCACAACATCAAATACAGGAACATTTTCGTAAATAGTTTCTCTATCCCGACGAGACCTCCGGTACTGTAATTTAGAAGTATATTGGTCAGCTATTAAAGGATTCATCATTTCGGTATCAATATACGTTATCACTGTATAAGGCTTCTTTGATCTGTCTTGACGTTCCATCTCCACTTGGCTGATATAATAACAGATATAACATTGATTACCCGTTTCATCTGTCGCTACTAATGGTAGTATAACAGTTGCTGCAGATTCAGTAAACAGATTCGTTGAGGTAAAACCTACCCGTGTAGAGAGTCTCTCACCGGCCGATATCTTCACTTTACCTCCGTTAGCAATAGTGAACTCGCCCGCATCTCCTAAAACGTTAAAGAGCTTCACATGATAATATTTATTCTCTATCATAGCCTTTTGATCAGCGGTTAAAGAAGGTATAGCACGTATTGTAAAGGTCATATCATGTTCTGCAGGCTTTGCCAATTCCACATACACTTCATCATTCACCGCATCTATATAATCATAGATAATAAAACCATTTTTCGGTGACGAGGTGCTCCACAAAAAAGCCGTTTCGGCAACTTCTTCCTTAGCAACCGTCGACTTTCCATGTACTACATCTGGATTCACCAATGTCGCATCCTCTTCACAAGCCCCCATCACCAGAGCCAATAATACGCACAAAGAGATATTTTGTATTATTCGTTTCATAATCATATACATTTTAATAGTTATCTATAATCTCTCATTCCTGATTTACTTTCGGCACCTCAATGCCACTTGGCCACAAATCCGCATCCGTCTTACTATACACTTCCGTGTGGTCACTTCCTTTCCAGTAAGGAATTACCTTCGCATCATTCCCATGTCCGGTACGATCTACAACTTTCAAACCTGTCCCTTCGTCAAACTTCCAGTAAGCACACAAGTTCGGTTCTTCCGTTGGATTAGGTATATCGTACATGTTCTGCCAAATTTGTTCGGCTGTCCGGGCTACACTCCAAATGCGAGCTTCACATATTTCGCCATCAAATTGGCGACTTATATCGTGTGATTCACCATAGGAACGACCAAAATAGAAATTAAAATCACCTCCATTTCCAAATTCATCATCAGGTACCTTATCGCCTAAATTTATGCTAGTCAGATCACTCTTACCATGAGCATTACTAATGCTTTGCAACTGCCCGTTCACATAGAAAGCAATAGTGGCATTAGCTAAATCCCATGTCAAAGCAACATGATACCATTCACCTGCCAGTAGTAATTTCTGTTTACTGGCTTCAGGAAATTTACCAAATGTGGACTGTACTTGTAACTGTTGATTTGGAAAATTTGCATCACCAATACGCATCAGATAATATTGTTCGATACCCATAATAGAAGATATCTCTTTTTGGAAACTATTCACACGAATGATGGCTTCCATCGTAATGGCACTCAAGTTATTCACCACATCTGCCGTAGGGCTTCCCTTATCAAATCCGGGAACGGCAACGTAAACATTCTTCAGATTCATCGCTGTAGTGATAGCGCTGGAACGACGCACCAGATAATACATTGTACGTGAACCGTCCATCACTCCTACTCCTTCGGCTCCACTGATGGAAAGCGGACAGAGATAAGTAGCGTCAATCTCCAATTCATCGAGTTTGAGGAATTTGATACTGACTTCGTCGGACGTTATCTTTCCGGCAGGAATAGTAACGGATTCCTGCGATAATTGATAATGTTCGGCAGACAACATCTCATAATGCGTGTCGTTCTTCGCATTATATACGGCAATCAGTGAAGGATCTACCTTGAGGTTTACTTTCACATCCTCCCCTGAAGGATACGACAGTTTCACTGTAAACGTTTTCGTCTGGTTCGTCACCTTACGGTTGAAAGTGAACGTTTCCGCATTTTTAGTAGCAGCCACATTCAGGTATGCCGAATTGTCAAACGGTGAATGGTCGCTATAATCGGTATTGTCGCAGGCAACCGGCAAAAACAGGAGGGTTGCGGCTGCAAGGCACTGATAAAGTTTATGTATTCTCATAGTTTACTTAGTTTAATGAACCGAAGCGGGATTCAAAAATTGAATGCCTCCACGAGTCTGTTTATAAATAATATCAGCATCGTAATAATCGTCCGAAATATTGTAAATGGCAATGCCTCCCAACAGCGTCTCCATATGGAGGGCACTGTAAGCAGCTCCGGCAATGGTAGAACGAGTCACTCCATTATAATCCGTCAATGTGCCTTCGGGAGTGACAGCCAACAACAGATGTCCGGCAGCCGTATTGCCATATCCGGTAGCCAAACGGACTTCCGTTTCAATGTCGTATTCGTCGACTGCTGCCGAAATATCAAGTACGAAATAACTGAAAAGACTACGTTGCGCTTCCGGCAACAGGGAAGGGGTTCCCTCGAAGATGAGTAAGCACGGTGTTTGTCCCAGTGCGTCAGTCAGTGACTTCAACGTGGCCGCATCTACCGCAGCAGAAGAAGCAAGCGTGATTCCGTCAAACGTTCCTGCCCGTACGGCTGAGGCAGCGGAAGCGATGGAAGCATTCAGCTTATCTCCCGGCGTGTAATCCACGTAATAAAGCACTTTCGTCCCGTAATCGGCACGTACCATTGCCATGTCTTCCCGGTCAAAATCAGTCAGCCGGTCGGCATTGCGCATGGATACGATATCCATACTGTCCGGCAGGGAACGGAGAAAATACTTTTCACTGGTAGCCTTGTCCGGAGCGTTATCAAGCCGGGCATAAACCACAGCGTGCTTCGTTGCTTTATAAGCCCGAAGGTTCTGCGTATAAACGGCATATTGTTCCGGATTCTGCTCCTTTGCTCCGTTGACGTCCGTTTCATGAATCTCCATTTCCGTCCAATCGTCACAGGAAGTGGTGGCAGTCAACAGGAAAGCGGTCAGCAGACATACATTGAATATTGATTTATATTTCATAATCTTATGGATTAAAAAAGGTTCTTGTAAAGAGCTATTAGTTATTCTCAACCGAATGGTCTTTCGCATCCCACCAAAGAGGCGTACCCGCAGCGTCAGCACCACCCAACATCTGTACGGCTTTGGTTATATTAGCACCGTTAGAGTTGTATTCGTCTGCCGGATAAGGCAAGCGACGGGGACCGATAGCGACATTCACACTATTGTTGGGATCTTTATTCTCTACGGCAGGAAGCAATTTCGGATAGCCGGTACGACGATGTTCCGCCCATGCTTCCAGACCTAACGGGAAGATGGCAATCCATTTCTGCGTGATGATACGTTCCAGATTCCTCTCGAAGATTTCCTTTCCCGAACCCGGTTCCCAAGCTATCGTAATCTCGCTCACCGCATCCGCACTGTAAGCACCCATCGGGTCTACGTACTTCACCGGCTTCTTTTCAGCATCCTTCACATATTTATCGGCTCCCTTAGCCCCGCGTTCATCGAACGAGAGAGCAATGGCTTTCTCATACAACGCCTGCGGCTCTCCACCCATATTCCAACCACGCAACGCGCCTTCGGCACGAAGAAAAGTCACTTCTGCGGCATTCATCCAGAGGTAAGGATCGGTACTGCTGATGATTTGTTTGGAATACAAATTAATCATATCGCCCTTCTTTTCGGTAAAGATACCGATACGCACACCATAAAAATCATTCACTTCCTGTTTCTCGCCACCCACTTCCACGGTATTGGTTCCTTTCACGAACATAACGTCCAAACGGGGATCTTCGTATCCTTTCATCACGGAAACCATATCGGCACTGATGCGATAATCACTCCAATTATTGAACAACAGTTCGGAACGGTTCTCCGCCACATGGAGCATGGCATTATCTTCATTCGCCTCGATCACTCCCGCCGCTACGGCATTCTGTGCAATACGCTGTGCCTCCGTAGGATTCACATAACTCATGCGCATCGCTATGCGAAGCTGCATGGAATGGAGGAATTTGCGCCATTTGGAGATGTTACCGTAATACAGATCTTCCAATTTACGGAACGCTGCGGAAGAAAGGTCTTTATTCTCTTCCAACACTTTATCGGCCTCTTCCAGCTCTTTCAACATCTGCGTATATACCTGTTCCTGCGAATCGTATGGAACGGACAGGTTCTCTCCCAGATTGTCATTGCTCAACATCTGCGAGTAAGGGATAGGTCCGTAAATGTCCGTCACACGGTGCATGACACAGACACGCAAGATTTTGCCCAAAGCCAGAGCTACCGGATCATCCGTCACACTCAACATCTTGAGGTATTGGGGATAAAGGTCGGTGATAGGATCGGCAAACGGGGATTTCAGCCATCCCTGTTCGGGGTTGAATGTAGAGAATTTCATTACCCATGTATCTACGATACCTTCCATATATCCTCCGTAAGCACCGCCCACCATAGCATCCATAAACTGGTACAAATGCTCACGCGTCGGACTGACAAGTCCTTGCATCACTCTCAACGTTGCACCGACGATATGATTTTCGCGCTGCATTTCTTCATCGTCCGCTTCAAACATCTTGCGGTTGATGTCACTGTCGAAACAACCGGCCAAGGGTAACAGCAAGAGCACCGAAAGAATGATTCTCTGAAGGTAATATATTCGTTTCATGTTCATCATAATATTTAGAAGTTAATCTTAACGTTGAATCCTATGTTCCGGGCACTCGGCATCATGAAATAGTCGATTCCCTGATAATAGTTGTTGGTAGTAGCCACTGCTTCCGGATCGAAAGGAGCTTTGCAATAGATCATCCACAGGTTACGTCCCACAAGGGAAACGTTCACGTCGCATACATTGCCCAGCCAACGACGGGGAATGGTATAGCCGATATGTGCCTCTTGCAGACGCACATTCGTTGCGCTATATGTATAATAGGTCGGTAGCCCGCTCTGCGAAGCCACTACGGAATAGAAGCTCTGCGGATTTACTTGACTACGGCCGTTCACCCATACGCCGCCGGCATCACGCGCGGCAGCCGATGTTTCGGACACTCCGTACAGATCGAGATAAGCTTGGGTAGCGGAGTAAACGATACCTCCCAGACGGGCGGTAACCAAGAATCCGGCATTGATGCCCTTGTAAGTGAAACTGTTGTTCCATGCAAGATTGGCTTTCGGAAGCACGCTTCCCAACTTGATGTCACCTGCATTATCAACAGCCGTCACATTGCCGTCATCATCAATCAAGACATTGCCGTTAATGTCACGTTTCAAATCGGCGTGTGTATAAAGGTCGCCCAGCGTACCGCCTTCCTTTAGAATAAACTTCGCCTTACCGAAACCACGTCCTTCGTTGGTTTTCAGCTCCAGCTTGTCAACGTTATAGATGGCTCCGGTTTCCGGATGCACATAATTGCGCACCAATTCTACGATCTCATTCTTATTGGTAGAATAAGTAAAGCTGGTATCCCAACCAAAATCTCCCCAGCGATGATTATAAGCCAACATGGCCTCAAAACCGTAGTTACGCACATATCCGGTCTGCACATAAAGTTTATCATAACGCGCGGATACGGGAAGTTCGGGATCGAACGTCTGGTTGTACGTATTGGCATAATAGAACGAACCGCTCAACTTGAAATCTTTGAAAAGCGTAGCATCGAGACCGATTTCCCAAGAATCGGTACGTTCGGGATACAGTTTGCCGATAGGGAAGTTCTTTTGTGATTTCCAGTCCATGTTAGTCGCATCATACGAGTAGGTAGGATAAGTAAGGAAACGGGGATAGGGGTTACCTACGGAACTGAACGAACCGCGCACTTTCAGATAATCCACCCACTCCGGCATTTTTACCATCTCCGAAATGACGGCCGACAAGCCGACTGACGGATAGAAGAAGGAAGCCTGCGGAGAATGTGTCAACTGCGAAGCCCAGTCGTTACGTCCCGTCAAAGTGAGGTAAAGCATACTCTTCCAACCAATCTCCGCACTGGCAAAGACTGACTCTGTCGCTTCATTCCATCCTGTTTGGGTAGCCCGTTTCTTGGCATTATCCAAATCGTAGACATTGAAAAGATTGGGTATTCCCGTTTCACGTATCGGGCCTGCATATCCCAGCTCTTTGCTGGTGATACCACCATAACTGGCTCCGATATTGGCAACAATCGTAAAGTCCTGAATACGTTTGTTGATATTTATCAACACATCGGCGTATGTCTGCGAGTTTTGTCCGTTGTTCACCGTGTAATGCCCTTGCGTGCTACCATCGGTCAGCGTCGTGCTAGTGCTTGCATACAGCTTGCCTTCGTATTCGCTGTGGGTATTGTCGATGCGGACACGGCCTGCCACATTCAACCAGTCCAGAATCTGATAACTCAAACCCGCCGAAGCCATATAACGCTTCTTATTGTTGAGACGAAGATTACGGTAAGCAATCCAATAAGGATTCTGCATACGAAGGTCGCCTTCGCCTTGCGGCCAGAACTGCACACTGATTTTGCGCGCCTCATCCCAACGCTCGAAGTTCTTGATTACAGAGAAATCATCTCCACGGGGAAAAAGGTAAGCAGAAACCAGCGGATTGGAATACTGTCCCTGATTGGTCATATTCCGGTCGTTCTGAAGGATGTAGCTGGCACTGACATCCAGTTTCATTTTATCATTCAGGAAACTCGTCGTATTGCGGAAAGTAAAGTTATATCGATTATACCTATTGTTGGGTACCATACCTGCTGAATTGACGGTAGCTACCGAAAAGAATGTCTGATTCTTGTCCGTTCCCGTAGATAAAGTCACTGAATTGGAATACACCGCGCCGGTATCGAAGAAATCGCCCGGTTCGTATCCGGTCTGTGCGGCCGCATTCAACTTCGGTCCCCAACTATAAATACTTGAATTACCGGCTTTGCCGTTGCTCCCGGTTCCGTAGCGTCCTTGAAAATCCGGCATTTTGAAAGGCTTTAACCATTCAATGCCACTGGAGACACCGACCTGCAATTTCCCTACGTGTCCCTTTTTAGTGGTAATCACAATCGCTCCATTGGCGGCATTACTACCATACATGGCAGCTGCGGCAGCTCCCGTAAGTACGGAGATACTCTCAATGTCTTCGGGGTTGATGTCGGCAATGGCTTCGGTAGCTCCTTTCGAACCAAATTCCGTATCGCCTCCGCCTCCGAAATTGTACATCGGAATACCGTCGATGACATACAAAGCATTACTGCTCTGCTCGATGGACTTCGTACCACGCATCACTACCCTGCTTGCTCCTCCCACACCGGAAGAACTGGTATTGATAGTGACACCCGCTACTTTACCATTCAGGCTGTTTACAAAATTGGCGTCTTTAATTTGAGTCAGTTCGTCGGATTTCACCTGCTGCACATTGTAACTCAATGCCTTTTGCTCACGCTTGATACCCAATGCTGTCACTACGACTTCATTCAATAGTTTCGTATCCGAAGCGAGTTGCACGCTGTACTTGTTCGCTCCGCCCACTTTCAATGTTTTCGGAGTATAGCCTACGTAAGAAATACTCAATGTACTGCCTACCGGAGCTTCCAGCGAGAAGTTTCCATCCATATCGGTAATAGCTCCTATGCTCGTTCCTTCCACCAGCACGTTCACACCGATGAGTGGTTCTCCCTGTTCATCCAATACCTGCCCTGCGATACGTTTGACAGACGCTTGCTCCGCTTCTTCCTTTTCTTGCGGAACAATGATGACATATTTGCCTTTCAACTGATAAGTATATCCTGTTCCTTTCAGGATTTCGGTGAGAGAGTTCTCCAGTGTCGCTTTTTCCAGAGCCAGACTGATGGAGGGTTTGTTTTTCAACTGCGATTCGTTGTAGCCGACAGAAAGTTTCGTCTGCTTTTCCACTTCTTTTAGCGCCTCAATGACCGATATGTTTTTCTTATGGATCGTAATCCGGGCACTGCTATTTTGAGCAAAAGTGGGGATAGAAAGGAGCAGACAGCACAAAAAAAGCATAAATACTCGGCTGATTGTCTGCTTATTGGCTATAAATTCATAAATTTGCTGCATCTTCTTAGTATTAGTTTATACAGATAAAGTTAGATTCTCGAATTTAGTAGCGTTTGTGTAACGCTAATAGTAAGAATTTCGATTTCACATCCGGGGGAAGGTTGCAGCTTCTCCCGGATATTTTTTCCGCATAGGCTTCTCGTATATTTTAAGGTTAATAATCGGTGTTATTCAAATAGTCCGGTAGCGGGAACGTTATTTATGACGCACCGTCAGATAACATTTGTCGCCCACTATCTTATAATCCAGATTACCCGTCACACGGGCAATAATATCCATCACTTCTTCTATGGAAGCGTTCTGCCCGAAAGTCAGGTTAAAACGGTCACTTTTCAGGCTGTGAAAGCTATACACGAATGTATAAGGATATTTGCGTTCGAGACGGGTGAAGATCTCTTCCATCGTCATACTGCGAAAAACAATCTCACCGCGTTGCCAGGCTGTGACATCATGCATATCCGGATAAGTCACACTACCCAAGCGGGTGTGTTTATTATAAGCCAACTGTTCGTTGGGTTTCAGTATCTCTTGCTCTTTCAATCCGTTGTACTCCACCAAGACTTTTCCTGAAATCAACGTTGCTATTACCTCTTCCTCTTCGGGATAAGCCGACACATTAAATTCCGTTCCCAATGCCGTGACTTGGAAATCTGCCGACTTTACGATAAACGGATGTGCTTCGTCACGTCTCACCTTGAAGTTGGCTTCTCCCACCAGATAGACACAACGACAGTCTCCCGTAAACTGTTGAGGATAAAGCAAGGTACTTTCTGAATTGATCATCACTTGCGTGCCGTCCGGTAAAGTAATATTCCGCATCCCGGCGGTCGGTATATAGGTTTGCAACAAGTCCGGCGCCTGTCTGTTCTGTAAAGCCAGATAAATAGAGCCAGCGGATACGGCAATCAGCAAAGCTGCCGCTATTTTCCAGATAAACAGCCGTGTATGTAAGGTATGTACTTTTTGTCTCGTCTTTATTCCTGTAAGCTCTTTCATTCGTTCCAACGAATGTTGGTAATTGGGAGTAGTTGCGGATTCGGTAGCTTTCCAAAGCTGACTCAATTCGGAATCCTTTTCATCGGCACGTTCTTCATCTATAAGCCATACACGAAAATCCCGGTCGACTTCCGCCGGATAGTCATGCTTGATATAACGGTCTATAACGTCACGAATATAATTCTTCATAAGGTGATATTTATTGTTTCTAAGAAACGTTTACATAATTACCACCATTCAGAAAGAGAAACTACGGAAAGAACCGGAATATAATAACAAACATTAACACTTTACGAAGTTCGGTCAATGTTTTGTAGATGTGGTCTTCCACTGTGCGCAGAGGGATTTGCAGTTTTTCCGCTATTTCTTTGTGAGACAAACCTTCAAACCGGCTCATCTCAAATATTTGCCTGCGTTTGGGAGGCAATTGGTCGAGTGCCATCTTGACGAGGAGGAGCACTTCTTTATAATAGAGATTTTCGAGCAATGAAGTATCTTCATCACACAAATCACCTATCAGTTGCGCTTTCATTATCTTATCTTCGTATTCCTGTTCCACCTTCTGATGTTTGAAAAGGTTGAAGATTTCATTTCGGGTAACGGTATAAAGATAGCTCGTCATGGTTTCTTGCTCCTGCCAAAGTTCAGGACGTGTCCATAACTTAAGAAATATATTCTGAGCGATGTCTTCCGCATCTTCCTCCGATTTGGTCAACAACTTCGCAAAGTTCTTGACACGAGGATAGTTAGCCGCGTAAAACCGTTCAAAACGAACATCCAAGTCTTCTACTTTTTCACTCATCTATTCTGCTTTTTATAATGAAAGCCGGACAAATATAGCCAATTTTAATTTCAGACAAACGAATGTCAGTAAAAAAACATCCCGCCTTTCAGTTCATTTGAACTAAAAAGACGGGATAAAATCAAAAACAGGAAAGTCCTGTCTTATTCTTCGTCCATCAAGATTTCCAAAATCTGGCAAGCAGCTTTCGCCACCGGAGTACCCGGACCGAAGATAGCAGCCACCCCTGCTTTATACAAGAAATCATAATCCTGTGCAGGAATAACGCCACCGGCAATCACTACGATATCTTCGCGACCCAGCTTCTTTAATTCCTCAATAATCTGCGGAACCAATGTCTTATGTCCGGCAGCCAACGAAGAAACACCGACTACATGAACATCGTTTTCAACAGCTTCACGGGCAGCTTCCGCAGGTGTCTGGAACAACGGTCCCATATCCACGTCAAAACCGCAGTCGGCATAACCGGTCGCTACCACTTTGGCACCACGGTCGTGACCGTCCTGTCCCATCTTCGCAATCATGATACGGGGTTGACGCCCCTCTTTCTTCGCAAACTTCTCAGCCAGTTCACAAGCACGCTTGAAGTCGCTATCGTTTTTACTTTCTGATGAATACACGCCTGATATAGTTCTAATTATTGCTTTATAACGTCCTACGACCTGTTCGCAAGCAGATGAAATCTCGCCCAATGTGGCACGGACGCGCGCTGCTTCCACTGCCAGTTCCAGCAAGTTACCCTTACCGGTCTTCACACACTCGGTAATAGCCGCCAACGCTTTATCTACCTCAGCCTGGTTACGTCCCTCTTTCAGACGTTTCAGGTTTTCGATCTGTTCAAGACGAACCGCCGTATTATCAATTTCAAGAATATCGATCGGAGCTTCTTTGTCCAGACGATACTTGTTCACACCGACAATCGTCTGCTGACCACTGTCAATACGAGCTTGTGTACGTGCAGCAGCCTCTTCGATACGCATCTTAGGAATACCTGTTTCGATAGCTTTTGCCATGCCACCCAGTTTTTCAATCTCCTGAATATGCTCCCAAGCCTTATGCGCCAACTCGTTCGTCAGAGTCTCTACATAATAAGAACCACCCCACGGGTCAACATTCTTGCAAATGTATGTTTCTTCCTGAATGTAGATCTGAGTGTTACGGGCAATACGTGCGGAGAAGTCCGTCGGAAGTGCGATAGCCTCATCCAACGCATTGGTATGCAAAGACTGTGTATGTCCCAAAGCGGCAGCCATCGCTTCGATACAAGTACGTCCCACGTTATTGAATGGATCCTGTTCGGTCAATGACCAACCGGAAGTCTGTGAGTGGGTACGCAGTGCCAATGATTTCGGATTCTTCGGGTTAAACTGTTTCACAATCTTCGCCCACAACATACGCGCGGCACGCATCTTGGCAATTTCCATGAAATGGTTCGTCCCAATCGCCCAGAAGAAAGACAGACGCGGAGCAAATGCATCGATATCAATACCGGCGGCAGTTCCGGCACGAAGATATTCAAGACCGTCGGCAAGCGTATAAGCCAACTCGATATCTGCGGTAGCACCTGCCTCCTGCATATGGTAACCGGAAATGGAGATGGAGTTGAACTTAGGCATCTTCTGCGAAGTATACTCAAAGATGTCGGAAATAATTTTCATTGAGAATGCAGGCGGATAAATATAGGTATTACGCACCATGAATTCTTTCAGGATATCATTTTGGATAGTACCTGCCATTTCTTCCAATTTCGCACCTTGCTCCAGACCGGCATTGATGTAGAATGCCATAACCGGAAGCACCGCCCCGTTCATTGTCATGGATACGGACATCTTGTTCAAAGGAATACCGTCGAACAGGACCTTCATGTTTTCCAAAGAACAGATAGATACACCCGCTTTACCTACGTCACCTACCACACGTTCGTGATCGGGGTCGTAGCCGCGATGCGTAGCCAAGTCGAATGCAACCGACAACCCCTTCTGACCGGAAGCCAGGTTACGGCGATAGAAAGCATTTGATTCTTCGGCAGTGGAGAATCCGGCGTATTGACGGATCGTCCAAGGACGCAAAGTGTACATTACCGAGTACGGACCACGCAGGTACGGAGGAAGTCCGGCAGCATAGCCGAGATGTTCCATTCCTTCAAGGTCTTCTTTTGTATAAACAGGCTTCACTTCGATGTGTTCCGGTGTTTTCCAATCAGCGGAGATACCGTTAGCCTTTTGCCATTCAGCACCGTTAGCAGGCTGAAATGCGGCATATATATCTAAGTTTTTAAAATCTTTTCTCATCTTACTTCAATAGTTTGGCGTTAAACTCTTTCAAGGTATCCAGCACATTGACACGGACATGGATAAAGTACTCAATACCTGCGGCTTTCAATGTATCGGCACATTCCGGATTACCGGCGATGATAAACATAGCACGGCCATTCAAAGCTTTGAAAGCGGGAATTGCATATTCCGCATATTCATCATCACTGGAACAAAGCACCACGATATCCGCCTTAGCAGCCATAGCCGCCTCTATTCCTGCCTCAACCGTTTCGAAGCCTAGATTATCAATCACTTCATAACCGGCACAAGCCAAGAAATTGCAAGAGTATTGTGCACGTGCCTGACGCATTGCCAGATTACCGATAGTCAACATGAACGCTTTCGGACGTTTGCCGGACGCTTCCGTCTCAAGGCGCAAAGCCTCGAATTCGCTGGCAGCACGGTCGGATACCAAAGTAGCCACATCTTTCTCGCAAGTATGTTCTTTGCCACCGCCACAACAACATTTTGCCTCAACCGGTTTCTTATCACCCGCTTTTTCATTAAAGTTGGGGAATTGGTTGGTGCCCAACAATACTTCACGACGCTGTGCCACCGCTTTATGACGCGCTTTATTGCTTTCGTTCACAGCAGCCTGAACTGTTCCCGCTTTCAAGGCAGCATAGAAACCACCGGCTTCTTCGACAGACAGGAAGAGTTCCCAAGCCTGTTTAGCGATAGAGACAGTCAGGTTTTCAATATAATAAGAACCTGCAGCCGGGTCAATCACCTTATCAAAATGAGATTCTTCCTTCAGCAGCAGTTGCTGGTTGCGTGCCAGACGCTCGGAGAATTCATCGGGGGTCTCGTATGTCTTGTCAAACGGGGTAACTGTCATTGAATCCACACCTCCCAAAGCAGCACTCATCGCTTCGGTTTGCGTACGAAGCAGATTCACGTGTGCATCAAACAAAGTGAGATTGAATGTGGAAGTTTCGGCGTGAACCGCCATTTTTGCAGCGCAACGGCATTCACCGTTAGGACCTTTATTGTCGCAATCACGTACACATTCGGGCTTATAAGAAGCTACGATATTCGCCCAAAGCAGACGTGCGGCACGGAATTTTGCAATTTCGAGGAAGTAATTGGAGCTGATACCGAAGTTGAACTTGATTTTCTTGGCAACAATAGCAGCGGGAATACCGGCCTCTGTCAGTTGATTCATGTATTCATTACCCCAAGCCAGCGCATAACCCAACTCCTGAGAAATATAAGCTCCGGCATTGTTCAGAGATAAAGCATTTACATTCAGTACACGATAGAAAGGAAGCGGTTGGATGGCCTCAATCAACGCTTTGCCCGTTTGCACCATATCGCCTTTTTCCTTACCGCGAGTCAACATCTTATTGAAGAAATCATAGTTGATAGAACCTCTCAGTTTCTTCACATCATAATCTTTCTTCTGGAAATAAGCTACCAGCAGATTAGCCAACTCAACGACGTGTCCCTGGCAAGTAGAGAAGTTCAGTTCAACGCACTCAGCTTGAATATCATTCAACAATGTTTCAAGATATTCCGCATTGAGTTCCTTTGCTTTCACATGGAAAGAAAGTGAATCGACACCCTTATTCAAGATATCCAACGCCTTTGCATTAGCTTCTTTCGGGCATTCCACTCTGATTTCCTGACGAACCAGCCACTCATTGTTGTCTTTCTTGGTTCCCCTCAGATAAGGGAATTCTCCGGGAAGCGCATCGGTAGTCTTCAAACCCTCCAGATCTTCCATCCGGTAGAAAGGTTTCACTTTGAACCCTTCGTTTGTCTTCCAAACGAGCTTCTTCTCAAAATCAGCACCTTTCAAGTCGGCTGTAACCTTCTCCATCCATTGTTCGGTGGAGACAGGAGAAAAGTCTGAGAAGAGTTTTTCTTTTTTGTCTGCCATAGTTTATTTAAAATTAAAACAAGATTAATATTGTCTTTATTTTTATTTATCTCTCTAAATGTCCGTTGTTCGACTTGCAAATATAACCAAATAGTTAAAACAATACTCTTTTTTAGGGAAAATTCGCACAGCCCGGAAAATGAGGAACAAATAAATGAAGAATAGGGAATGGGAAATGAAAAATTACCATTATTCATCCCATATATACAATAGGTATAGAAATTCTTCATTTTTCATTTTTAGTTCTTCATTTACTTGATTTGCTCCGATGTTATGAGTAATTTTGCACCCGTTTTATAAAAGACATTATAAAAACTACTATAAATTATGGATTGGTTACAAAGTTTATTGTGGGACCCTAGTTCTGTGGCGCATATCGTGCTCCTCTACGCATTTGTAGTGGCAGCCGGTGTGTATCTCGGTAAGATAAAGATATTCGGAGTATCTTTAGGTGTCACGTTCGTTTTGTTTGCCGGCATCCTAATGGGACATTTCGGCTTCACGGCCGATACACACATCCTACATTTCATCCGTGAATTCGGATTGATTTTGTTCGTATTCTGTATCGGTCTTCAGGTGGGGCCGTCTTTCTTCTCTTCTTTCAAGAAAGGGGGAATGACACTAAACCTGTTGGCTGTAGGCATCGTAGTGTTAAATATTGCTGTTGCGCTGGGGCTTTATTACCTGTGGAACGGTAGGGTGGAATTGCCGATGATGGTTGGTATACTCTATGGAGCTGTGACAAACACTCCGGGACTTGGTGCCGCCAATGAAGCATTGAACCAATTGAACTATACCGGCCCGCAGATCGCGTTGGGTTATGCGTGTGCATATCCGCTCGGTGTGGTAGGTATTATCGGTTCTATCATTGCTATCCGCTACATCTTCCGTGTCAATATGGCTAAGGAAGAAGAGAATCTGAAGATTCAAAGCGGGGACGCACACCACAAGCCACACATGATGAGCCTTGAGGTACGCAACGAATCAATCAGCGGAAAGACACTGATCGAGATTAAAGAGTTCTTGGGACGCAACTTCGTTTGTTCGCGTATCCGCCATGAAGGGCACGTCAGTATTCCCGATCACGAGACCATATTCAATATGGGCGACCAGTTGTTTATCGTCTGCTCGGAAGAGGACGCTCCGGCTATCACCGTATTTATAGGAAAAAAGGTGGAACTCGATTGGGAGAAACAAGACCTGCCGATGGTTTCACGCCGTATCTTGGTCACCAAACCGGAGATTAACGGAAAGACGCTCGGTTCTATGCACTTCCGCAGTATGTATGGGGTAAATGTTACCCGTATCAACCGTTCCGGTATGGACCTGTTTGCCGATCCGAATCTGGTACTTCAAGTAGGTGACCGTGTGATGGTAGTAGGCCAGCAAGATGCAGTAGAACGTGTGGCAGGTGTGTTGGGTAATCAGTTGAAACGTCTGGACACTCCGAATATCGTAACTATCTTCGTCGGTATCTTCTTAGGTATTCTTCTAGGCAGCCTTCCGATTGCATTCCCGGGTATGCCGACTCCTTTGAAACTAGGTTTGGCAGGTGGTCCGCTGGTAGTAGCGATCCTTATCGGACGCTTCGGTCACAAACTCCATCTGGTAACTTACACAACAATGAGCGCCAACCTAATGCTTCGCGAAATAGGTATCGTGCTTTTCCTTGCCAGTGTCGGTATTGATGCAGGTGCCAATTTTGTGCAAACGGTAGTCGAAGGTGACGGATTGTTATACGTAGGTTGCGGTTTCCTTATCACCGTCATTCCATTGCTTATTATCGGCGCTATTGCCCGACTGTATTATAAGGTAAACTACTTCACTCTGATGGGATTGATAGCCGGTAGTAATACCGATCCTCCCGCATTGGCTTATGCCAACCAGACAACTGCCGGTGACGCTCCGGCCGTAGGGTATTCGACGGTTTATCCGCTATCTATGTTCCTCCGTATCCTAACGGGACAGATGATATTATTAACAATGATGTAAATCAAGCTTAGCTTATAAATAGTAAAGCCGGCTCTATTCTTTTAAGTAGAATATGCCGGCTTTACTGTTTTATCTCCCTTTATTCATTATACCATATATTACAACTTCAGTTTCTTCACTACAAACTCCTCCACAAAGCGTACCGTTTCTTCTATTCCTAAAGAAGAGGAGTCCACACACAGATGATAAGTAGCTGCCGCTCCCCATGTTTTATAACTATAATAATTATAGTATTCCGAACGTTTCTTATCTGCTTTCTCCATCATTTCCTCCGCAGCCTCCTCATCAATATGATGGATCTGACACAACCGTGCAATGCGGTCTTCTTTGGAAGCCGAAATAAAAACGTTTACACAACGCGGATGTTCGCGCAATATATAATCCGCACAGCGCCCCACAAACACACAGGATTTTTCAGCCGCCAAATGACGAATGACATCACTCTGTACCTTAAACAAAGCATCATTGCTCAAACAGTTGGTACACGGCATAGCCCCCTCACTAATAAAAGGGAACCGCATTCCGAACAACCCACCGATAATACCTTGTGAAGCCTTTTCATCCGCTTTTTCAAAAAATTCTCTGCACAATCCGCTCTCTTCAGAAGCTAGATTGATCAACTCTTTATCATAGAAGTCGATGCCCAAACGGGCTGCCAACTTCTCTCCTATTTCTTTTCCGCCACTACCTAACTGGCGACCGATATTAATGACATAGCTACCGCTCATAGTACATTTTGTTTTATGGTTTGGTAGCAAACATACGAATTATTTCTAAAACTCACATCATCAGACGAAAGTTATATTTGAAAGTTACAATAAAATATCCTTTTATTTCCTGCGTCCGAGACTCATAGAACCCGTCGGAAGTAGCCATACGAGCATAACTTTTCCGTTTGCCAAGAATATCCGCCCAATAAGCCGACAATTCGGCTTTTCTCTGTTTCAAGAATCGCCAGGTTGCCCTCGCATTCCACACAATCTCATCATCCTCTCCTTTCTGGATATTTGTCCCGCTACGCAAGATATAGCCTGCATCCGTACGCAACTGCAACCCGAAAGGAAAATCCACATAGCCGTCAAAACGGAAATTATAATAGCGGGTATAGGTATTATTATCATTCAGAGAATTAAGTGAATACTGATAATCCCATGAAGTAGAAAAATCAAACCCTCCCCAAGTGGGCTGATAAGAAGCTTCCATCTCGCAATTCAACCCGGTATCACGTGTTGTGCTTTTCTCCGGCTGTTGACTTCTATCCTCATTAATCATACTGACACGATTACTATGCCTTCCGGAGGTACTCAGTTTTAAAGAAAAATGTCCGAAACGCTTCCACCAGTCAGCACTACCATATGTATTCCAATTTCCATTGATATTTATAGGGTATGTCTCCCGTCCACCGGTCTGCACATCATAGAGAACAACTTGTGTGACACTGTTCTTCTCCATCTGCCATCCCAGATTGGCGGATATTCCCTTTGAAGGATGTTGAAAACTCACATGCATAGTATGCATAAACATCTGTTTCAAATCCGGATTTCCACGAGTAATATACAACGGATCGCTATTATCCGTCAACGGCATTAAGTCCGATAAAGAAGGCTGCCGGGTTCTTCCGTTATAATTAAGACTGACACGCATTTTCTTTTTCCGCCAACTCAGCCATATCATAGGCTGATAATCAATCATACGCATTGTGGTGTCCGCATAAAGTTTTCCGACTTTCCGATCAATAGTACGCTTCTGCGGAGTGACCCCCAACGAAGCATTAAACATCCAAGTATCATCCGAATAATTGAAGCCTACATTCAAGTCGTGCCCATTACTGCGGCTATGACTCCTATTACTTAAACTATCCACATACCCCGCCTCATAACCTGCAGGCAAATCACCAAAAGAATCCCGGTTTGTCATGGAAGACAATTCATACGTATCACGGTTATCCCGTTCATACTGTGCATTCCAATTATATGCTGCCCGGAAATGCACCTTCTTGCCAATCGGTTGAGTAAAGCTGACTCCTACCCTCCACTGATTATTTGTCTGAGGAGACTTTATATATTGGTTTCGATAAAGTACCGAATCATTCCCATTCTTGTCTTTCAGCTTGAAATAAGTAGTCTGAGACAGCGAAAAACTCTCATTATCTCCCCATGAATCTGAATTTGTAACATTCAGTCCTAATGTAGTTCCTTTCTCATTCAAACGCCTCATAATCCCAATCATCCAATTATAACGATTGGATTTATTTTCCGAAGCCGAACGGTTTTCACTACGATTGACTTTAATATCCTTAGGTATAGATTCAAAATCAGCAAACAGACTCTCATGATTCACATTAGGAGGAGCATCAAAAGAAGCACTCTGATTACTGCTCTCATTCTCGTTGGGAGAAAGCCCGAAACTCCCGTTGAAATGTATGCGCGTACGCTTATCGACTTTCCATTCTCCCATCAGACTCGAATTCATAGACCGGCTTTTCGAAGTACCCTCATTGGCAGAAGCCGAATACTGATTGCCACTCGTCAAATATTGTTCCCTGTACATGGAAGTGATATTTCCATTCCGATTCAAGTCATAGTTCACATTTCCGGTCAAAGAAAACTTCTTGCCGAACTTGCGCGTCATATTCAGCCCGACAGAGTTATTGATATTGTCCTTATAAGTGCTATTCTGATAGCGATTGGTAGAACGGGCCATAAAAGAAAGATTCTCTCCGTTCTTATTAAAATAGTTCACCTGCCCTTCCAGGTCCTTCTTTTTATTATTTCCATATCCTAGCGTCGCATTCGTCAGCCAAGTCTTGTTCAGTTCATCTTTAGTCTGAAGATCAAGCACATACTTTTTCTCTCCAGAACTGATTCCGGTAAACTCTTCTTCTTTTGATTTCTTATCATATACTTTCAGCTTGCTAATCAAGTTTGCCGGCAGATTTTCGAGCGCCGTTTTCTTATCCCCCGAGAAAAAGGATTCTCCATTGACATTGATTTCACTGATAGCCTGACCGTTGTAGGTTAACGAATGATCTTTCTTATTATACACCAATCCCGGAACACGTTTCACCAGATCCTCCAGATAAGAACCTTCGGGAGTTTTATAGGCAGCAGCATTGATAACGGTAGTATCTCCCTTCATCTCCACTTCTTTCAATTTTCCCGTGATTGTCACTTCCCCAATTTGTATATCATCATCCTTCAGTGTGACCACCCCAACATTCACAGACAGCGAGTCACTTAATATGCGGTATGCGGATTCCATTCCCATGAAGGAGACTTTCAACAAATATTGCCTTCTGTTCTGCGGCTGATACTTAAGAACAAAACGACCGTTCTTATCACTTGTCGTACCTTTCACAAAAGTGGAATCCTCCTTTTGCAAGACAACAATACTAGCTGAAGGTAAAGATTGTAGCTTATCACTTCCTGCTTCCAACGTCTGTACTCTGCCTTTGACAGTTCTCGTCTGTTGAGCATATAAAATTGTATGCATACAACATAACAACAAAAGCAATCCAATCGTCCTATTAATTTCCATGTCGATAAGCAAGTCTCTTTTAGTAGTTTTACGAGGGTAAAAGTACACAATCCAACTATGATTCAAGAGAAAGTTCTGTGAAAAATCCCAAAAGCTCCCCACATTCTTGTTTACCTCCAAATTTTCATTTGGACATTATTCTAATAAAGAATTCAAAGTCAATATCGATATCAAACGAGATAAGACCGAAATTTCGCTATATGCGATATATAAATAAGTAGCAATTTTGTAGAAACGGAATAATAACATATTAGAAAACAATTCATATATTTGCACGATATGTTCACAAGATTGTTACAACCAAATGTAAATAAAATGATAAAACAATCCATTTACACTTTCATTCTATTCTCCTTGCTATTTTTGACAAGTTGTATTTCTAACAAGAAGACTTCTCTCGAAGCATTCAATCAGGATATATATACTCCTGAATATGCGGCAGGATTTAAGATATTAGGCGCAACCAATGTCCAAAGTACTCTGATACAGGTATTCAACCCATGGCAGGGATCCAAAGAGGTAGAAATGTCCTACTTCATATCACGAAATGGAGAGCAGGCACCCACCGGATTCACCGGTCCTACCATTCCTGCCGGAGCAAAGCGCATTGTATGTATGTCTTCTTCCTACATCGCCATGCTCGATGCACTAGGACAGGTAAACCGAATCGTGGCGGTATCGGGCATCGACTATGTATCGAACCCATATATCCTTGCGCATAAGGACTCTATCAAGGACATGGGACCTGAGATGAATTATGAACTGTTGCTGGGATTGAAGCCGGACATCGTTCTGCTATACGGTATCGGAGACGCACAGACCGCCATAACGGACAAGCTGAAAGAGCTATCCATTCCCTATATTTATATGGGTGAATACTTGGAGGAATCACCGCTAGGCAAAGCCGAATGGATGGTTGTTTTGTCCGAACTGACGGACAGCCGAGAGAAGGGTATCGAAATATTCAGTGAAATTCCGAAGCGTTATCTGTCATTGAAAGCACTCACGGAATCGGTCGGACAATGCCCGACAGTTATGTTCAACATGCCGTGGAACGACAGTTGGGTGATGCCTTCTACAAAAAGCTATATGGCGCAACTGGTAGCGGATGCGGGTGCAGAGTATATCTACAAAGAAAACAGTTCCAACAGTTCAACCCCGATTGGACTGGAAACGGCTTACGGGCTGATACAAAAAGCGGATTATTGGATTAATGTAGGTTCGGCAACGAGTCTGGATGAGTTGAAAACCGTCAATCCGAAATTCGCAGATGCGAAAGCTGTACGTGAACGGACGGTTTATAATAATAATTTGCGGCTGACCCCGACGGGCGGTAATGATTACTGGGAATCGGCAGTGGTACACCCTGACATGGTTCTACGTGACCTGATTCATATCTTCCATCCAGAACTGGTGCCGGATTCACTCTATTATTACAGGCATCTGGAATGAAACGAACCTATACCTAGAAGAATGATCGAATCTTTATTTGCCAAACGTACTCGCAATTCCAGATGAAGCAACCTCATAAACATACCGCCCTTTTATTTATTGCATTAGGTATCGTTGCCGTACTATTATTATTGATAGACATGGCAACAGGAGATACGTACATCCCTATCTTGAAAGTATGGGCGGTGCTCACCGGCGGCGAATATGACGAAACGACGCGCAATATCCTACTTTCCATCCGGTTCATACGGGTAGTAGTGGCGGGACTGATAGGCGTGGCGCTTTCCGTCAGCGGCCTGCAGATGCAGACAGTTTTTCAGAATCCGCTGGCAGACCCTTATCTGCTGGGAGTCAGTTCGGGCGCAGGACTGGGAGTGGCTCTGTTTATACTAGGCGCTCCGTTGCTCGGATGGACGAACTTCCCGCTTCTCCAATCATTGGGTATCGTCGGTTCGGGATGGATAGGAACGGCTGTCATCCTATTGGGAGTAGCCGTCATCAGCCGGAAAGTGAAAAATATTCTCGGCGTGCTGATTATGGGGGTTATGATAGGATACGTGGCAGGTGCCATTATCCAGATTCTGCAATATCTGAGTTCTGCCGAACAACTGAAAATGTTCACGCTTTGGTCGATGGGCTCGCTCAGCCATATCACTGCCACCCAACTGGGAGTCATGATTCCGATGTTGTGCATAGGTCTGCTGATCTCCGTAGCTTGCATCAAGTCACTGAACCTATTGCTGCTCGGTGAGAACTACGCGCGGACAATGGGAATGAACATCAAGCGTTCACGCACCTTCATTTTCGTTTCTACTGCATTGCTGACAGGAACGGTCACTGCTTTCTGCGGTCCGGTAGGTTTCATCGGGCTGGCTGTGCCACACGTCACCCGGTTGCTGTTCAACAATGCCGACCACCGGATACTTGTTCCCGGCACCATGTTGACGGGACTTATCAGTATGCTTCTCTGTGACATTATCGCCAAGAGCTTCCTGCTCCCGGTGAACTGCATCACTGCCCTGCTGGGTGTTCCGGTTATTTTATGGGTAATCGCTAAAAACTTGCGTAGATTCAAATGATAGAGCTTAAAGAACTGACATTAGGATATGGACAGCGTACGCTGTTAGAGATGGTAAATGCCCGGATGACGGGCGGACAACTCATCGCCCTGCTGGGACGCAACGGGGCAGGAAAGAGTACATTGCTCCGTGCCATGATGGGACTAGAAAAGCCACAGTCGGGAGAAATCATCTTACAAGGCAAGAAAATAGCCTCGTTGAAACCGGAAAAACTAGCCCGTAGCATCAGCTTTGTAACGACAGACAAAGTACGCATCGCCAATCTTCGCTGTAAAGATGTAGTGTCTATGGGGCGCGCCCCTTATACAAACTGGATCGGACAACTACGACCGGAAGACGAAATGCGGGTAGATACTGCCATACAGTTGGTCGGCATGTCCGCTTATGCGGAAAAGACCATGGATAAGATGTCCGACGGCGAATGTCAACGAATCATGATTGCCCGGGCGTTAGCCCAGGACACCCCTGTCATCCTGCTCGATGAACCCACCGCCTTTCTCGACTTGCCTAACCGTTACGAACTCTGCCTGCTCCTGAAGAGACTGGCACAGGAAGAGGACAAATGTATCCTATTTTCCACACACGACCTCGACATAGCGCTGTCACTCTGCGACTCTATCATGCTGATAGACAACCCGCATATGTACACACTGCCTACTCTGGAAATGGTAGCGAGCGGACATATCGAAAGACTGTTCCGAAACGAGTCGGTGACATTCGACGCACAAAAGATGAGGGTACGTATAAAATAAACATTTTATCACTAGGACAAAAATATAAATAATAAAATATGATTCTCGTAAGCTAATTTTTTAGCCAAACAAGATAAAGTTATTAATAAATTCTCTAACTTTGTGGCGTTAAGGTTTCTTGTTACAGTATATACACTGTTAAGGAATTAAAAGGGAATGCCGTGTAAACCGGCAACAGAACCTGCTGCTGTAAATCTCCGCTCCTTGTAATCAGAGAGCAAAATTGCAACACGAAAGTCACTGGATAGTTTATCTGGGAAGGCGTTGCAAAATGGGATGAGTCAGAAGACCTGCCTTGATGCTCTGATTTACACCTGCGGGATTTCGGGTAGTAGTCAAATAGAAAATAAGCAATTATCTTTTATTTGGTATAATAGCTATATGTCCGTTTGTGTAGATTGAATTCAGATCTGAACAAACGGATTTTTTATACCTATAAAATAAAAGATATGCTTTCTATTCAAGTCCATTCATACAATAAGCATTGTATCCATTTACGGTGGATATTATGTTTGATTCTATCTCTATTTACCACATTACCGGCCATTTCCCAGTCCAGGGTTCGGCATCAGACTTCTCTGTCTGATACACTTCTCAAACTCAAAGAAGTTACTATCTACAGCAACCGGATGCAAAAAAAGATGTCTCCTGTGCAGATTCTGTCCGGCAAAGAACTTGAGAAGCTCAATGTTTACTCCGTTGCTGATGCTTTGCGCTACTTTTCCGGAGTACAGATAAAAGATTACGGAGGTATTGGAGGACTAAAAACCGTCAATATACGAAGTATGGGCAGTCATCATGTCGGAGTATTTTATGATGGTATTGAATTAGGAAATGCGCAAAATGGAGTCGTCGATCTAGGCCGGTTTTCATTAGATAATATGGAAATCATTTCACTGTATAATGGTCAAAAAAGTGCCATCTTCCAACCTGCCAAAGATTATAGTTCCGCAAGTGCCATATATATGCAGACACGAAAGCCCATATTCAAAGGGGAAAAGAAAAACAATCTGAACATCGGGGTGAAAGGCGGTTCATTCTCTACCATCAATCCGTCACTACTTTGGGAACACCGTTTCAACGAACGAATAAGCAGCTCCATCAGTACGGAGTATATGTATACATCAGGACGATATAAATTCACATACGCCAAGAAAGATGGTTACGACACAACAGCTGTTCGTCAAAATGGAGACGTAAGAATGTTACGTTTGGAGAATGCATTCTTCGGAAAAATCCCCAAAGGAGAATGGAAAGCCAAAGCATACCTATACAATTCGGAACGGGGATACCCCGGAGCTGCGGTAAGAGAAGAACCGGGCAAGTTTCGCCATCAGGACCGGCAGTGGGATACTAATGTATTTATACAAGGATCCTTCCAAAACTATTTTACACCTTGGTACAGTCTGCTAGCCAACGGAAAATATGCTTATGACTATCTCCACTATTTATCCGATCCCAGACTGGATGTCACCACCATGTATGTAGACAATCACTACCGACAGCAAGAAATCTATGCTTCGGCCGCCCATTTATTCACCATCTATCCCTGGTGGAGTATGTCATTATCCAACGATTTTCAATGGAATACATTACGGGCCGATCTCATAGATTTTGTCTATCCAACTCGTAATACAATCCTGACTTCTGCTGCCACGTCCTTTGACTTCAACCGCCTCATGTTGCAGACGAGCCTGTTATATACTCATGTCGACGACAATACACGTACCAAAGGAGCCAATGCAGGCACCAAAAACAAATACACTCCGTCTGTCATAGCCACCTGGCAACCATTAACCAAGCTCCCTCTGAATGTACGGGCCTTTTATAAGAAAGTCTTTCGTATGCCAACTCTCAATGATTTGTATTATACTTTTATAGGCAATAAGGACTTAAAACCAGAATATACCACCCAATACGATGTGGGTATCACCTTCTCTCACACCTGGAATAACCATTGGCTGAAAAGCCTGGACTTACAAATAGATGGTTACTATAATGAAGTAGATGATAAAATCATTGCCATGCCTACCTCCAACCAGTTCCGTTGGACTATGATTAATCTCGGACATGTGGAAATTCGGGGATTAGACGCAGCCATACGAGGAGAATGGGGCTTCGGAAAGGTGGAACTTAGCACTCTCTTTAATTATACCTATCAAAAGGCACAGGATTTTACCGATCCTACCAGTGAATGGTATGGAGGCCAGATTCCTTATATACCTTGGCATGGAGGTTCCATCATCCTCAATGGAAGTTACCAAACATGGTCCTGTAACTATAGTTTCATTTATACAGGTGAACGTTATGAAGCAGTCGCCAATATCCCGGAGAACTACGCACAGCCTTGGTATACTCACGATTTTTCCCTATCCAAAACTTTTCAATGGGGGAAAACGGGAATACGTGTAACGGCAGAAATTAATAATATCTTCAATCAGCAATATGAAGTAGTGCAATGCTATCCTATGCCCGGTACAAGTTTTAAAATCAAATTAAACGTCATGTTATGAGAATATCTGTTCTATCCATCATTATCTGTTTTGTTCTTCTGTCGACTTCTTGTCGCGAAGATGAACGCATTATTCCGTCAACTCCCAACCAAGTTACCCCCGGAGTAAGCGGTACCTCTGTCAAAGGTTTCTTTCTACTCAATGAAGGAAATATGGGAAGCAACAAGGCTACCCTTGATTACTTTGATTACGAAACCGGTATCTATCATAAGAATATCTATGCGGAACGGAACCCGGGAGTCGTACAAGAATTGGGGGATGTGGGAAATGATATCCAAATCTATGGAAATAAGTTATATGCCATCATCAACTGTTCTCATTTCGTAGAAGTGATGAATGTAGAAACAGCAAAACACATCACGCAAATTTCCATACCTAATTGCCGTTATATCGTCTTTAAAGATAAATATGCATACGTCAGTTCGTATGCAGGCCCTGTCAAAATAGATCCCAACGCCAGACTGGGGTATGTAGCACGTGTTGACACTACCACACTGACTGTCAAGGATACCTGTGTGGTCGGCTACCAGCCGGAAGAAATGGTGATTGTGGGCAACAAACTCTATGTAGCCAACTCCGGCGGGTATCGCGTACCTAATTATGACCGCACGGTATCCGTCATCGACTTGAACACATTCAAAGTTATCAAAACCATTGATGTGGGAATCAATTTGCATAGAATGGAATTAGACCAATACGGAAATATTTATGTCTCATCCCGGGGAGATTATTATGACACTTACTCCGAAACATTTGTAATAGATTCCAATACCGATAAAGTGATCGAAGAATTACCGCTTCTCCCCAATACAGAAATGGCTATTTGCAGAGATTCACTGTATGTATACAGTACAGAATGGAGTTATTACACCAACAGTTGGACAGTCTCTTACGCTATTTATAATACAAAAACAAAGAAAACTGATACCCGCAATTTTATTACAGATGGTACGGAAAAATCTATCAAGATACCTTATGGAATAGCAATCAATCCGGAGACCAATGATTTTTTTGTTACCGATGCAAAAGATTATGTGACTCCCGGCACATTATACTGTTTCTCCCGGGATGGAAAAAAGAAATGGTCAGTCACAACCGGAGATATTCCTGCTCATATTGCTTTTACATACAAAAAACTAAAAGAGATTGAATAATTAAATTCATAACCATTAATAACTAAAAAAACAAAAACAATGAAGAAAGTTCTATTTTTACTGCTCACTGTCATTACAGTATGCAGTTGTTACAATGATGATGATCTTTGGGATAAAGTCAATGACCTCGACGGACGAGTGGAAACACTGGAAACAACCGTCAAGGGAATGAACTCTGACATTACTGCTTTACAGAATTTGGTAGACGCGCTAAATCAAGGGAAAGTAATCATCGACGCTGAAGAAACCGAAAACGGATATACGCTCATATTCAGCGACAACAGTAAAGTATTACTCCAAAACGGAACTAACGGGAGTAACGGAGCCGATGCACCGGTTATTGGCGTGAAGGCCGATGAAGACGGAGTGTATTATTGGACAATCACCACAAATGGCATAACGAGCTGGTTGCCGGACGAAGAGCATAAATTGAAAGTGACTGGCAACGACGGTACAAACGGAGTAACTCCTATCATGGGAGTGGACAGCGAAGGTTATTGGACAGTCGACACAGGCGAAGGTGCGCAACGCATCGGCGGAGACCACCCCGTAAAAGCGGAAGGCAAAGACGGAGATTCTTTCTTCAAGTCGGTTACAGTAGGTGAAAGCAATGTGACAATAACTTTAGCAGACGGCACCTTATTCACATTGCCCAAAGCAAATGTATTCGGAATCACAATTGAAGACAATGATAGCAGCATGCATGGCGAAAAAACAAAAATATTCAAATTGAAGTTTACAGGAGTAGAAGACTGCTTCATCGTTACAGTTTCCAATGATTGGAAAGCCACTTTGAATGGTACAGAGCTAACCGTTACCAGCCCCAGCGCAATTGCAGAAAACAATCGCAACTGTGAAATCAAGTTCATGGCCACAGATTCCGAAGGTACATGCAAAATGATCAAACTCAACGTATGTGCCTATGAGCTTCGCATCCTGACTTTTGAAGATGAAGACTACAAAGGCAACGGAAACTACGTTGGCGGCAACGATTGGTCTTCGCTCATCGACAAGCAGCAATATGGAGGTCCGTTACTTTACGGAGAATCCGGCATGGGACCAACCGATTATAATTGGTATGATGAAAACAACACTTTCTTACAGCACGAATTTCCATCCAACTACGGCACGACCTGCTATTGGGGAGGAGGACATGCCATATCCAACTACGTTGAAACCAACCTTGCCAACGGTGATTTCCAACATCAACTTAGCGTCTGCTACCAAAATCCCCAAACCGGATTCGGCGGACACAACGGATCGAAAAATTTCTGCGTACACTACGGATATAAGGATAATTCCGACTTTAACATGACGGAATTTCTGCCTTCCATCTATTTCGGAGACGGTGTAGCCCGTGTTGTAGACCATATGTATGTGATGTGGAACACTTATTTGGCTAATTGCGTATTCAACGGAAACAGCTTGACAGATCCCGTAGGACCGGACGACTACGTGAAACTGACCGCTATCGGATTCGATGAAAACGGAGAGGAAATAAAAGAACACTTGGAATTTTTCATTGCAGGCAAAAACGGCAATATCAGCGAATGGACTCGTTGGGATCTTTCTCCTTTGGGCAAAGTACTCATGATTCAGTTCAATGTGGGTGGAAGCAATGACAATGGTTACGGTTTCAGCCAACCGGCCTATTTTTGTTATGATGACGTAGCGGTAAGATTCTAATGAAACACATTACACTTTTACTACTCACCTTATTGATATGCATATCATGTGCGGAAGAAGAGGAGAAATCTCCTCTTCCTGCCGCTCCTGTCATTACCTTGAAAGAAGAAGTCCCCATCTATAAAACCAAAATCGGTCGGGAAATAACCATCGCTCCTATTTACGAAAACACCGATTCGGAAACGGCCTTTAATTGGACAATAGATGGAAAGAGTATCTGTACCGCTTCCACCCTGACATTTTCAGCCGATGAAGCCGGAAGATATTATATCCTGATTTCCGCAACTAACGCCGGAGGAACAACAGAAAAAGAAATACGTATTGATGTTTTCCAACTTGATGTACCCACCATTTCTATAGCCGATGCAGACAAAGGTTTCAAAGTTCTTCAGGGATCCGAACTAACCATAACACCGGTAGTTGACTCTTTCCTAGATACTAGTTATTCTTGGCAAATAAATGGTCAGGAAGTTTCAACTGAACCAAATTATTCATTCCCTACAAATGAGCTTGGCGAATATGATGTTCGCTTCTCGACTCATAACGAAGATGGTGAAGATGAAATCTCCTTTAAAGTCGAAGTATGTTCACCGGATCAAATAGATTTCAATTGGACGTTTCTACAAGACGAATATAATATGTCATCAGGTAGAACGATTCAAATCAAGCCGGTAGATATAAAAAATGCACAAGATGCTATTTATACATGGTCTGTAAATAACAAACAAGTACAATCAGGAGCAAGCGATAGTTATTTGTTCACATCCGACCAAGAAGGAGAACATACAATTAAAGTAGAAATGAAAAATTCGTATATACTTGTCACGCAAACATTAAAAGTCAACGTTTGTCCGCCCGAGGGAACATACCAACGCAAGATAAATGCTACTAGTTCTGCTTCTATGAACAAAGTATATGAATTTTTACCCGCTCCCGGTCAGTTTGTTAATGAGAACTATACAGTAACTACCATGGCAGAAGCCTGCACCTATGCAGAAGAACGAATCAATCAGACTGCTTATGTCTCTTTAGGCGGATTCGGTGGATACATCATCGTTGGATTCGATCATAGTATCGTGAACGACGGAGATTACAACATCGCTGTTACTGGTAATGCTTTCGATGGTTCATCAGAACCCGGAATTGTATGGGTAATGCAGGACGAAAATGGTGATGGGTTACCCAATGACACTTGGTATGAATTGCGCGGATCCGAATATGGAAAAGCCGAAACCTGGCAGGACTATGCCGTCACCTATCATAAACCAACCGGTATTCAGCTTCCCACCCCATGGACAGACAATCATGGTCAAAGTGGGTCTATTGATTATTTGGGTGCTTTTCACCGGCAAGATTATTATTATCCCGCCTGGGTAAAGGAGAAACAATATACTTTGCGAGGTACTCGCCTGAAAGAGCGTAATTACGATCAATCCGGTAATGGTACTTATTGGGTAAATGATAGTTATGAATGGGGATATGCTGATAATTTCAGCGCCATTGATCGTCTGACAGATGATGACAACTATAATGCCGGACCGTCTGACAATCATTTCAAGATATCTCATGCTGTAACTTTCGACGGTAAGGATGCAAACCTGAAGTACGTTGATTTTATCAAAGTACAAGTGGGTGTTAATAGTAAAAGCGGTTGGCTGGGTGAAATATCCACTGAAGTTTTTGGAATAAAGGATTTCAACATGCTCAAATAATTGATAGAATATACATAAGAGATTCTTTTCCCTATTAAATATAGAGATAAAAATTACCATTTGGTAATTTTTATCTCCTCTCATAACCCTACCTTTGTCGCCATTTTCAACAACAAAGGTAGAAAATTATGAAAGATAGTATTGATTTCGGCAGTATGAACATCTCCACGTTGTTCCGTAAGTTACTAATTCCTACGGTACTTGGGATGGTATTCTCGGCGCTGTTCGTTATTACGGACGGTATATTTGTAGGAAAAGGAATTGGCAGTGACGCACTGGCAGCAGTAAATATCACTGCACCGCTTTTTATGATTGCAGCGGGCATCGGACTGATGTTCGGAGTGGGAGCTTCGGTGGTGGCTTCCATTCATTTATCTCAGGGAAAACGCAAAGTGGCAAGTATTAATATCACTCAGGCAATTGCTTTTTCCGCATTGCTCATACTTATCCTGTCTGCTCTGTGTCTTTATTTTATAGAGCCATTAGCCAGATTATTGGGTAGTTCGGACCGATTGTTGCCGTTAGCCGTAGAATATATGGCATGGTACATCCCTTTTCTCGTATTCTACGAAGTATTAAATATAGGAATGTTCTGCATCCGCCTGGATGGTTCGCCCACCTATGCCATGATGTGTAATGCAGTTGCAGCCATACTTAATATCATACTGGATTATATCTTCATTTTTGAATTTGGCTGGGGAATGATGGGAGCAGCTTTTGCCACAAGTCTGGGGACTGTTGTGGGAGGGTTGATGACACTGATTTATCTGCTCCGTTTCTCTCGTACCCTCCATCTATGCCGGATAAAGTTAAGTATCAAAAGTCTGTTACTGACTCTTCGTAACATCGGTTATATGATTAAACTGGGAAGTTCTGCTTTTATCAGTGAAGCCTCCATTGCCTGTATGATGTTTCTGGGGAACTACGTTTTCATCCACCATCTCGGTGAAGACGGAGTGGCAGCATTTAGCATTGCCTGTTACTTCTTCCCTATCATCTTCATGGCCTATAATGCCATTGCACAATCCGCACAACCCATTATCAGCTATAACTTCGGAGCCGGACAGCCCGAGCGTGTACGAAAGACACTGCATCTCGCCATTCGGACCGCTTTAATCTGCGGTATTAGCTTTTTCATTCTTACCGTACTATGCTGCCAAGACATTGTTTCGCTATTCATTGACCGCAGCTACGCTGCATTCGATATAGCAGTAAACGGGCTTCCTTATTTCGGAGTAGGATTCATTTTCTTTGCCGTCAACATGATTGGCATTGGTTATTATCAAAGCGTTGAAAGAGGTCAGCGGGCAACAATTATCACCCTTCTCCGGGGAGTAGTGTTTATGTTGATCGGATTCTTTGCGCTCCCTCCGGTATTGGGTACACCGGGTATCTGGCTAGCCGTACCATTGGCAGAGTTATTAACTACTTTCTATATTTTCGGAATTTATTTGAAAGATCGTTTCATTGTCTGCCGACGATAAGTATCTTTGCAATATGAGAACATTCATTGAAAAACTTTGCGATAGATACAAGGTATCAGAAACCGATGTACAGTCTCTACTGAACTGTATGGAAGAGGTACATTTCAAAAAGAGAGATTTAATAGTACGCGAGGGGACAAAGAACTGTAATCTTTATTTTATCAAGACAGGAATATGGCGAGCCTATTATCATAAAGACGGAGTGGACACTACCATCTGGTTTGCTTCAGACGGAGAAGCTGCTTTCTCCGTCTGGGGTTATGTAGATAATGCCTACTCATTAATAAATATTGAGGTCATGTGTGACAGTGTGGCCTATTGTATTTCCCGAACAGCTCTGAATCAGCTATTCGCCTCATCCATCGGACTCGCTAATTTGGGGCTCCGCCTCATGGATCATCAGTTTCTTCAACAGGAGAACTGGCTTATCAGTTCGGGAAGCCCACGGGCTAAAGAACGCTATCTCAACCTTATCAAAGAGACTCCGGAATTATTGCAATATGTGCCTTTAAAACATATTGCGTCTTACTTGTGGATTACACCACAGTCACTCAGCAGAATACGGGCGGATATAGCACGTACGGGAACCTAAAAATTATAAAGGTTGCCAGAATTTACACTTCTTCACAGCGCACCATATCCCAACCGCGAAATTGAATCAGCAATCGATGACGAGTTGTCCCAATAGCCAGTTGCCGAGCCTTTTTATCTTCACTATATTGAAGTAACCACTGATTTCATAAACAAAAGACACTCCTACTATCTAAAGCACCTCCACGCTACATAAACTATCTACTTTTGTAGTAGATACCGATTCGTTCCACAGATATGGAACAAAACGATAATAGATATAGAACTAAAGGGAAATAACTGTGGAACTAAAAGTCAACAGTTGTAAAACGAATTAATACTAACTAATAAAGCAACAGACATCAGTATATGAGTGCAATATATGATTTATTTGAAACTCCCAGTCCTAACAAACAGGAGAAACAGCCGTTACATGCCCGCATTGTATCCAAAGGAACAATAAGTAAAGACGAATTTCTGGACCGTGTGCATAAATTCACAGGAATCAGCCGCAGCCTGCTGACAGGTGCAATGGAATCTTTTTCCAATGAAGCCAGAGATTTGCTGGCGGAGGGATGGAATGTAGAAATAGGAAATTTCGGTTTCCTATCCACATCGCTGGAATGCCCACCGGTAAAAGATAAAAAAGAAATCCGCTCCACCTCTATTAAAATGAAAAACATCCATCTTCGCGCAAGCCGTTCATTCAAAAAGGAGGTCAGTGACAAAATGAGATTACAGCGTGGCGAATCACCGATCCGTCCCAAAAGAAACAGCATTAGCCGGGAAACCTGCCTTGCACGTCTCAACAAATATTTGGAGAATCATTTATTTATCAGCCGTACAGACTATTCCCTCTTAACCGGACGGAATAAGAAGATTGCTATCCAAGAATTAAATTCATTCATCAGCGATGGAGTTATCCGTAAAGAAGGAGTCGGAAAATTAAGCGTATACACAAGTCTAAACCAATCTGCATTCATTGAGCACCATTAAAGCACCTCACCGGTAAGTGACTGTTATATCTTTGCATCGTGATCACAAAGAAAGAGAAACGATAACCAAAAGTATTAATTAAAAAAACAAAATTATGTCACTGAAATATGTTATTAAAAAAAGAACATTCGGTTTTGACAAGACTAAAACCGAAAAGTATGTAGCGCAGAATGTAATCACCAATACGTTGGATTTCAGAAATCTGTGTGATGAAATTACCAAAGTCGGATTAGTACCCAGTGGAGCTGTCAAATTTGTGCTCGACGCACTCATTGATACGCTGAATATGAACCTGAATAAAGGTATATCAGTCCAATTAGGTGATTTTGGCTGCTTTCGTCCCAGTCTGAATTGTGATAGTCAGGATACCGCCAAAGATGTGGATAGCGATACTATCCGAAGAGTGAAAATCATCTTTACCCCAGGATATAAATTCAAAGAGATGTTGAACAAAGTCAGTGTCCAAAAGATGATTGTCGCCGCTGATGGTTCTATGGAACCGGATGAACCGGTAAATCCGGACAAAGGGGATGGAGAGGCTCCCGATCCGGGAGAATAATCCCTGCCCTCTTTGAGGCAGGAAGAGAGTGTCACAATGAATAGTAAAATGACACTCTCTTCCACATTATTCTATTAATCCCTTGACAAACGCCCTATAATTTTGTATATTTACAACTTCTAACAATAAAAACTATAAAAATGGAATTATCAATCGAAGAAGAAGAAAAACCGTTCATTTTCAAATCCTATACAAAAAAGGAATTAGCCTGTATGTACAGTCCAAGCATCACCCCACGTTGTGCCATACGTATATTCACCAAATGGATTAAAATGAACAAAGAGTTATTCCGTTTATTGACAGAAACCGGCTACCATCCGCGAACACGCACGTTCACTCCCCGACAAGTCAGAATTATCACCAATATTCTGGACATTCCTTAGGAATGACCGGAATATTTTATATGAAAGAACAGAGCATATAAAATAGGTATAAACAACAACGTTAT
>ENA-UOIV01000170-UOIV01000170.1-human-gut-metagenome-genome-assembly--contig:-C59-NODE-170-length-75802-cov-73.845208_pt1 | contig 75802 bp, 74 predicted proteins | sample MGYA00242333_ERZ723880 | MGnify/ENA metagenome assembly ERZ723880 | reverse complement strand
CTTTCTATTCGCTATCTTTTTTTCTTATTTGTCACACATCATTGTAACTCCTACACATGACAACGGTCATGTTCAAAGTCTATCTGAAAGTAGTCCCCGGCGTATAAATGCCCCTCGTAACGCATGATATACAAATAGCTTTTAAACCGCAGGGGAACAGCACTTTATTTTAAAGGCAAGCTTTCCTTTTCTTGACAGGAATACACCTCCATGATACGATTGTATAAACTAGAAGTTTATGCAATTGTGAAGGAGGTGTACAGCGTGTACCACCCACAACTGGATATTTTTATCAGCGTTGCGGATTGCGGCAGCTTTACAAAAGCGGCAGACAGGCTTTTTCTTTCTTCCACCGCGATCATGAAACAAATGAACCTTTTGGAAAAGCGGCTTGGCATGAAGCTGCTGACGCGCACAAACCACGGCGTTTATTTAACACAGGCCGGGAAGTCGGTGTATAAAGATGCAAAATTTATGATCGCTTATTCCAAAAAGGCTGTAGAAAATGCCAAACGTATGGAACAGTCCGAAATGGTGACAATCCGGGTAGGCACTTCTATGCTGAATCCCTGCAAGGTTTTTATGGATTTATGGAGCCAGGTCAACCATCAGTTCCCGCAATTTAAAATTTCAATCGTTCCTTTTGAGGACGACCATAAGGAAATATTATCTGTGATAGATTCCATTGGAAAGCGGTTTGATTTTCTTGTAGGCGTTTGTGATTCTGCGCAGTGGTTGAGCCGGTGCAATTTTTACCCATTGGGTAAATACAAACGGTGCTGTGCCGTACCGGTCAAACACCGGCTTGCTTCAAAAAAGCTTTTGCATATCACGGACCTGTACGGGGAAACGCTGCTGATGGTCAAGCGGGGAGATTCCCCCATCAACGACCGCATTCGGGACGAAATTGAACAAAACCATCCCCAAATTCACATTGAAGATACCCCCAACTTTTATGATATAGACGTCTTTAACCGCTGCGAGCAGGCAAACTGCGTACTCTCCACAATCGCATGCTGGAAGGACATTCATCCTTCCCTGGTGACAATTCCTGTAGATTGGGAATACAGCATCCCCTATGGCCTGTTATATTCTCTGGACCCGCCCGAAGCAATCTTACGTTTTTTAGATGCCGTAAAGCAAAGAAACCAAACTGCACAACCATAAAAACTGAAAAATTCAGAAAAGAGGGCGTGTAAAGAATAACCGCCGATCAGTGTCTGGTGGCAACGTCACTTACGGTATATCCGCAGCCACAGGCAGATGCTCTACACCAATTTGTCAGCCGACAAAAAGCTGAATGAATTTTTCTTCCATTGATAAACACGCAGAGGATATGTTCTTTGAATTGATAGAACAAATAGCTAGAAACAAAAGTGTTGCCGCGCGGAAAAGATTAAAAATGGAATAGATTAGGCAAATGAAGAATATTGGCGGATGAATAAAAATTTTTTTAATTGCAAAAGAAGGATAAAACATGCTGAAAAACAGGGTTTTTAAGCTCTGTTTTTCTTTTTTATTACCAAGCGGCTTTTTTTAATTTTCTAAATGGCCACTCGGTAGGCCATTATAAAATTTTCAGCCATTAAGTGCCCGACCATGCAAACGACCGGTAATAGGAGCATTCTACAAATCCAAATTGGCGCATTCTCCCGCGCGTTCGTTTAAAATCAGTTTAAAAATAATTTATTGGGTTTTTAACAGTAGCCGTTACACTAATACCGGTTTCAAAAATAGAAATGATACGGGGATGTGTTTTATGGATGCTTTTGATAAGCCAACCCCTTTGTCCGGCCTTACCTCCGGGCAGGTTCAGGCGAAAAAGGAGAGCGGGCGGCAGAATACCCAGCCGGAAAAGATCACCAAATCGGCCGGAAAAATTCTCAAGGATAACATATGCACGCTGTTCAATCTGTTCAATATGCTAATCGCTATCGCGTTGGCGCTTGTAGGCGCATGGTCAAATATGTTGTTTATCTTGATTATCGCCCTCAATACGCTGATCGGGATTGTACAGGAGTTTCATGCAAAAAAACTGGTGGATCAACTTTCACTTCTGTCGATGCCTACAGCGCGGGCTGTACGCAACGGAAACGTTATAGACCTCCCTATTTCGGAACTGGTGGAGGAAGATGTCATCGAACTGGACGCCGGTAGACAGGTTTGTTCCGATTCTGTGATTCTGGCAGGTGAGGTTGAAGTAAACGAATCTCTTCTGACGGGAGAATCCGACCCTATTCCAAAATCGACAGGCGGCCATCTTCTTTCCGGAAGTTTCATCATCAGCGGTAAATGTCGGGCCTGTATAGAACATGTTGGGGCTGAAAACTATGCATCTAAAATTGCCCGTGAAGCAAAAAAATTACGCGGCGTTCATTCCGAATTGCTTTCTTCTATGCGGAAGGTCACCCGGTTTACTGGTTATCTGATTCCCCCACTGGGGATCTTACTGTTTCTCGAAGCCTTCTTTCTGCGCAGCGATACTTTAAATCATGCCGTAATGACGACGGCCGCCGGTTTATTGGGAATGCTGCCCAAAGGTCTGGTGCTGCTGATCAGCATCAGTCTGGCGGTGGGGATTATTGCGCTTTCCAAGAAAAAGGTTTTGGTGCAGGAACTTTTCGCACTGGAAACGCTGGCGCATGTGGACACCCTGTGCCTAGACAAAACCGGTACTCTGACGCAAGGTAAAATGCAGGTAGAAAGGGTACTCCTGACAGATTTGGGCCGCTGCATGCCCTTTAAAGAAATAATGGGCTCCTTCCTTAGCCATACGGACGACAACAATGCAACATTTCAGGCTTTAAAAGCCTGCTTTAAAGGAAATACTACCTTTTTGCCAGTGCGCAAAATCCCTTTTTCTTCTCAACGGAAATGGAGCGCTATTGAATTTGAACAGGTCGGGACTTTTGTAATTGGCGCACCGGAACAACTTGCAGCAGATAAGGCAGACGAAAGCCTGCAAAAGGAAGGTTGCAAGGGAAAGCGTATTCTTTTGGCGGGAATTGCCCAAAACACAGTATCTGCAGACAAACCATTACCACCCATACAAGTCCTTGCCTCCATTGTTATTACCGACCCAATTCGACCAAATGCTGCTGAAACGCTGGCTTTTTTTCAAAAGGAAGGTGTGGCTTTAAAGCTGATCTCCGGTGATAATCCGATTACAGTGTCTGCACTGGCAGCACAGGCCGGATTTCCGGAAGCAGAACAGTATATTGATATGAGCGGCATCACAGAAGAATCCGAAATAGAAAAAGCAGCTCTTACACACTCTGTCTTTGGGCGTGTTTCACCTCTTCAGAAGAAACAGTTGGTACAGGCATTGCAAAAAAACGGTCATTCTGTGGCAATGACAGGCGATGGAGTAAATGACCTGCTGGCGCTTCGGGAAGCAGATTGCAGCATTGCCGTGGCGGAAGGCAGCGATGCTGCCCGGCAGGTGTCCCAGGTGGTTTTGCTGGATTCGGACTTTTCTTCCCTCCCTGCTGTACTGGGCGAAGGGCGCCGGGTAGTAAATAACATTACCCGCGTTGCCGGTGTATTTTTTGTAAAAACAATTTATTCTGTTTTGCTATCTGTTGTGTGCCTTCTTTTAAATATCCCGTTCCCCTTTGTTCCGATTCAGATCACGCTGATCGATTTAATAATTGAAGCTTATCCTGCCTTTTTCATGTCATTTGAACCGGACAAAAGAAAAGTGACAGGCCGCTTCCTCCCCTCTGTTATGCAAAGGGCCATACCCAATGCTGTCTCAATCTTAATCTGTTTTCTTGTATTGCTCTGCCTGTCTTTGCTGGTGCAAATTCCAGCGGAGCAGGTAAGCATACTACTCTATTTGTTGGTGGGAACCGTAGGAATTCAGGCGGTATTGAAAGCAAGCTATCCTTTTAACAAGCTGAGAATTTTTCTCTGCGCAAGCATGACAGCCGGGTTTTATGCGGCGGTATTTCTGCTCCATTCCATACTTCAAGTAGCGCTGCCGGCAGCGCCGACCCTGTTGCTATTTGTCGGCTTTGTCCTGCTGAGCTTTCTGATTGAGCGTGGAGGAACGGCAATCATCCGGCGGTTACAATATCCCAAAGTCATATCAAACTAAATATAAAGACAATTAATTTGATATTTGTAGATAAAGAAGCATCCGCCTGATGACAGACGGATGTTTTTTATGCCGGATTGTTCGCACATTTGCTTTCCAGTTTAATTTTATTTTATAATTGGGGTGTATCCTAAAAAAGGAGGGATAGCTATGACCATAAAAAAGAGGCTGTTCATTTCCAATATTCTGATGATTATTATTCCGGCGCTGCTTGCCGTTATTATGCTGGCAGGCTGCCTGTTTCTCTTTCTCGTCTCTACGTTTCCTGATGCTGAATACAAGTTAGGGCTTCAGGAAGAATTGACGGAAATACGCTATAAAGCTGTGGAGCTTGCGGCAGATTGGCTGGACGCAACCGATTTAACGCAAAAAAATGATTTGGAAGCCGAACTATTGCAGCTGTCGGAAGAAAACCAGCTAATGATTCAGATCAAGGACGGGCGAAACACCGTGTTACAGTTTGGGACCGATACCGTTTCATCGCAAAAACAACTGGAACAATCGCTGGCTGCGTTAAATGGGAACGGAACGGTATCCAATGGGGCCTTTGATTTGTTTGGGGCACAGCTTTCTCTCAACGGGAAAGAATATCAAGTCAACCTTTATAATCCGGTTATTACAATATCCCATGAAAATCTAAAGGCTTGGGCAGTCGGGATCGGATTTTTTATGATTGCTATCCTGTTTTTTATTATTTTTCTTACCAACCGTTTTTTGATTAAGTTTGTATTTAGAAGGATTTCGGAACCGTTACAGACATTGGCGGAAGGCGTCCACCAGATACGGGATAACAATCTCACGCATCGGATTACCTATACTGAGCAGGATGAATTTCAGCCGGTTTGCCAGGCCTTTAATGATATGGCCGAAAAGCTGCGTATATCCGTCGTACAATCGCAGAAGGAGGAAGAAAGCCGCAAGGAGCTGCTGGCAAGTATTTCCCACGATATTCGTTCTCCCTTGACCTCAATCCGCGCTTATGTGGAAGGGCTGCTGGATGGCGTGGCAGACACCCCGGAAAAGCAAACGGTTTATTTATCGACTATTCAAAAAAAGACAGTGGAGATTGACCAAATGGTAAGAAAACTGTTTCTGTTTTCCAAAATGGATATGGGAGAGTACCCGTACAGCCCAGAAACACTAAACGCTTCAAAGGAAATAGCAGATTTTGTCTTAGCATCTTCCGAGGAGTATCAGCGCCGGGGGCTTAAAATTGCGGTAGGCCCCATGCCGCAGAACGTTTTCATCGAGGCAGACCCCACCTACTTTCGCAGCATTTTGTTGAACCTTCTGGACAATAGTGCGAAATATAAGGGAAAAGAAACGGGAACCGTAGCCATTACAGGCAAGATTTCCGGACAGCATTTTCTCTTGTATATAGATGACGACGGCCCTGGAGTTCCAACCGAAGCCTTGCCCAAATTGTTTGATGTGTTTTACCGAAACGACCCGTCCCGCAAAAATCCAAACCAGGGCAGTGGGCTGGGACTTGCCATTGTATTGAAAACCGTTGAAAGGATGGACGGTTCCATCCATGCGGAAAACCTGCCGCAGGGAGGACTGCGGGTGGCGCTTAAAATCCCATTGGCGGAAGGGGAGCATAAAAAATGAAACGAATTCTTATCATTGAAGATGATGAAACAATTGCCGCGATCGAGCGAGATTATCTGGTACTCAGCGAATTTGAGGTTGACATTGCTTCTACCGGTAACGAGGGAATCGCCAAGGGGCGCTCCGGCCGGTATGACCTGATCCTGTTGGATCTGATGCTGCCCGGTATTGACGGCTTCACCGTATGCCGTACCCTGCGGGAAACACTGGACATTCCCATTTTGATGGTAACGGCGCGGCAGGAGGATATTGACAAGATCAAAGGGCTTGGCATAGGTGCGGACGACTATATCACCAAACCCTTTTCTCCAAATGTGCTGGTGGCGCGGATTAAGGCCAACCTTGCCCAATATGCCCGTCTAAAGAATACGGGCGGCCCGAACGGGGCACAGATACAGATGGGAAATATTCTGATACAGGAGGCTTTTAGGCGGGTCTTTGTGGATGGAGCAGACGTTGAACTGAAAAATAAGGAGTATGAGCTGCTGCTGTTCCTGATGTCTAACGCAGATATTGTTTTCAGTAAAGAAACCTTATACGAGCGAATTTGGGGCTATGATGCGCTGGGAGACAACGCAACGGTAGCCGTGCATATCAATCGTCTGCGGGAAAAAATAGAAAAGAACCCTGCACAGCCCCGTTATATTCAAACCGTTTGGGGAGTCGGATATCGATTTAAGCCGTAAAAGGAGGCGTAAAGGCGATGCTTTGGCCGGTTTTTGCTTTGGGATCCGCTTTCTTTGCCGGGATTACGGCAGTGCTGGCAAAGATCGGGATCGAAAAGGTTAATTCAACCTTGGCGACAGCGCTGCGTACCGTTGTGATTTTGGTTTTTTTCTGGCTAATGGTTTTTATAGTGGGATCGCAAAACGGAATCGGGCAGATTTCAGGCAATACGCTTTGCTTTTTAATTTTATCGGGACTTTCTACTGGTGCTTCCTGGCTGTGCTATTTTAAGGCGTTACAGCTAGGTGATGTCAATAAAGTTGCCCCCATTGATAAGTCCAGCAATGTACTTACAATTTTGCTGGCCTTTCTGCTGCTGGGCGAACCGCTTTCTGTCGCTAAAATCATCGGTATACTGGGGATCGCCATTGGGACGTTGCTTATGATTACCAAAAAAGAGACGGCTGAAAGCCGGCCTCAAAACAAAACCTGGCTTGTTTTTGCGGTGTTCTCAGCTGTGTTTGCAAGCCTCACCTCTATTTTCGGGAAGATTGGCGTGGAAAATGTAGACTCTAATCTGGGAACGGCCATTCGCACGGTGATTGTGCTGGCAATGGCCTGGCTGATGGTCTTTATCACCAAAGAGCACAAAGGCATCAAAAATATCGATCGAAAAAGCTGGATCTTCCTATTTCTCTCAGGTATCACCACTGGCCTGTCCTGGCTGTGTTACTATCGTGCATTGCAGGACGGGCCGGCAAGTGTCGTTGTTCCCATTGATAAGCTCAGCATCCTGGTTACAATCGTATTTTCCGGTTTGATCTTAAAAGAAAGGCTGGGTCGGAAAGCTGTCATTGGCCTGCTGCTTATTCTGGTCGGCACAGGAGCTATGCTGTTTTAATAATGCAAAAGGTGCCATCCAGCTAAACTGGATGGCACCTTTTGCATATAAAACCAATCATTGTTTATTCTTCCACGCGGATGAGATTGCTGACATACGGACGCTTTCCTGAAAGCACTTCGTCATAAAAATTTTGCTTCCAGTCAATATAGGCAACGCTGGCTTCCAGCTGCTGAATAGAACTTCGCAGCGCTTCCTGTTTTTGGGTCAGCATTTCTTTTCGTTTTGGGATGGTGGATTCTCCCTGAAGGCACAACGCCAAATATTCTTTCATTTCCTGAATGCTCATGCCGCATTTTTTCAGACACACAAGGTCTTTGATCCACTTCAAATCCCGTTCTTCAAAAATACGGCGATTATTTTTGTCCCGTTTTACATTGGGAATCAATCCCTCGTTACAGTAAAACTTTAATGTCTGATAGGTTAAATCTGCCTCTTTGCATACCTGCATCATGGTATAGATCATGGCCGCCTCCTGCTATATTTGAAAAAATTTTAAAATTTTTTTCAAAAAAGTCTTGACCGATTGTTACAACCGGAATTTATAATCGATAGTAGCAAACGATTAACTGAATTGGATTATAACATGATTTCACCCATGATGCAAGAAAAATCAGAAAGGAGAAATAACATGATATTCTATTTCACCGGTACAGGCAACAGCCTTTATGTTGCAAAGCAAATTGAAAAAGAGCCGGTCAGCATCGCGCAGGTCATTCACCGAAAGCACATGGAATTTACGGCAGACACCATTGGGATTGCTGCTCCCGTTTACGGACATGAAGTCCCGCCTATGGTCAAGGACTTTTTGAAAAAAGCAGTTTTTCATACCGGCTACTTTTATATGATTCTTACCTATGGAAATCGGCACGGCGGCGCCGCAGAACTGGCAAAACAGTTATGTGAGGAATGTGGTATTGCAGTGGATTATATCAATGTCATTCTGATGGTGGATAACTGGTTGCCCGGCTTTGACATGGAAGAGCAAAAGAAACTTGATAAAAATGTGGAAGGACAGTTGGCCGCTATTCTTGCCGATTTAAAGGTCCGTAAACAGATGATTTCAAAAGTCACAGCAAACGACCGCACAATTCATAAGCAATTTCTTGACCGCATGAGCCAGATGCCTGCGGATGCGTGGCAGCATCTTTTACGGATTACAAATGCTTGTGTTGGCTGTGGCATCTGTGAAAAGGTGTGCCCCTCCGGCTCGATCCGTGTGGTGGATGGCAAGGCGGTACATACACCAGGCCGCTGCCAGACCTGCCTGGCTTGTACCCACGCCTGCCCTCACAAGGCGATCCGCCTGACGATCCCAGAGAAGAACCCGCAGGCACGCTATCGCAACGAGCACATTTCCTTGCAGGAAATCATCCGGTCAAATTCTAGAGCCTGATCAATTATAAGGAGGCAATCACAATGAATAAATTTACTTTTTCTTATCCCACAAAGGTCTATTTTGGAGAGAAAATTGCAGAGGAGGCTTTAAAGCAAGAGCTTCCCAAGATTGGAAAAACGGTCATGCTTGCCTATGGCACCGGCTCGGTAAAAAAAAGCGGCATCTATGATGCATTGAAAAATCTGCTCATTCAGGCAGATAAAGAAGTCGTGGATTTCTCCGGCATTATGCCGAACCCAACCTACGCGAAAGTGCAGGAAGGCGCTAAACTGGCAAAAGAACGTCAGGTGGATTTTATCTTGGCAGTGGGCGGCGGCAGCGTTATTGACTGCTGCAAGGTAGTTTCCGTACAAGCGATGACAGAGGAAGACATCTGGAATATGGAATACCAGTCCGGAAAATTTCCGACTGCTGGAATTCCAATAGGCGCGGTTGTCACTGCTTCCGGCACCGGAGCAGAAATGAACTCCGGCGCAGTTATTACTTATGAAGAAAAGCTGTGGAAAGTCCGATTGTAGGCACTGCTGCAGCATTTGCCGTTCTTGATCCCACCTATACCGCAACGGTTCCGCCTATGCAGGTGCTCTCCGGTGCTTTCGACACATTAAGCCACGCGATGGAAACATACCTTGGCAATTCCGATCCGGATAATGTGTCCGATGATGTGGCACTGGCAATCATGCGCAATACGGTCGCAAATATGCGCCGTCTGCTTAAAAATATCAATGATATGCAGGCTCGCGGCAATCTCATGTGGGACTCTGCCATGGCGGAAAACGGTATTTTGAAGGTAGGCCGCTTAACGGATTTTCAGGCCCATCAGATCGAACACCAGCTTGGCGCTTATACCGATTGCAACCACGGGCAAGGATTGGCTGTCATTCATCCGGCCTATTACCGCCATATTCTAAAAGATGCGGAAGAAAAATTCAGCCGGTTTGCAAAAGAGGTTTTTGGTGAGGATACCGCGGAAAAAGGGCTGGATTCTCTAACCGCTTTTATTAAAGAGTGCGGACTTCCCACAAAACTTGGCGAATTGAAATCCAAAGCAGAGATCACGCCCAAGGTGCTCCGTCAGGTGGCCGACACCTGTAATATTATTAAATGCAATCCCAGAAAGCTTAGCCGGGAGGAAATTTATGAAATCCTCTGTGAGTGCTTATAAGAAAACCCAAAGAAAGGAAGTTGTCATAATGAAAAAATTTTTGAGTATTGTAATGGCTATGGTATTGCTCTTATCCTTGTCAGCCTGTGAACAGGGCGCAGGAAGCGGAAGCGCATCAGTCGACTCCAGTGCCTCTTCGGAAAGCGAAACGACCGACTCTTCTGCCCCTTCGGAAGCAGAATCTGCATCGGATTCAGAGAGCCCTGTAGAGGCAGCAGACGGAAAGGTTTTAGTTGCCTATTTCTCTTGGTCGGGAAATACGGAAGAAATGGCCTCGTATATCGCAGAGCAAACCGGCGGTGATCTGCTGGAAATCCAGCCGGAAACCCCATATCCTACCGATTATAACGAATGCGGTGATGTAGCTCTGGCAGAGCGGGACAACGACGAACGCCCGATCATTGCAAACCTGCCGGAATCCATTGACGAATATGATACCATTCTGATCGGCTACCCCATCTGGTGGCACACAGCCCCCATGATTATCGGAACCTTTTTAGAAAGCTATGATCTGGCCGGCAAGGAGGTGTATCCTTTTACCCAGTCTGCTTCTATGGATACAGAACAATTTGACAACTCCATTGCATTCGTGCGTGAAAACGCCAATCACGCAACAGTTTACGACGGATTGTTTGCAAGGCCTTCAGACACCGAAACAATTGATTCCTACCTTTCTGATAACGGCCTTGTACAGTAAACGCTGCAAAAACCAGCGGGCAGTTCCTGTTTACAGGAACTGCCCGTTGTTTTAAAGAGCAAACGGCAAAAAATTTGCCGCACACACGGAATGAAACTTGAAAAATCCGGATTTGTTTTTTATTTTTGCACGATGCTTTTCCGGCTTTATTTAAGGAACCCTTCTATAATTTTTCTTTCCGCCTCTTCTTCTGTAAGTCCGAGCGTGCACAGCTTTAAAATCTGCTCCCCTGCTATTTTCCCAATTGCCGCCTCATGAATCAGCGAAGCGTCTGCATGCGCTGCCTCCAATGCGGGCAACGCTGTGACCATACCCTGGTCTGCCAGGATCGCGTCGCATTCTGAATGACCGGTGCAGCGGTTATTGCCATGGATGTTAGAATAAAACGACTGGCGTGAATGACCCTTTGCAACCGAGCGGGAAACCAGATCCACACCGGAATCTTCCCCCTGCAGCGTGACTTCAAAGTCTGATTTGGCTGTCTCCTGCCCATCGGTCATAATCCGTTCGCGTACCACCATTCTTGCGCGCGCATGCAGCGTTGCCGTCGTTTTGCGTTCGGTGGTATCTACACCGCGGATCTGTACCGTGTCCATTTCCAACACGGCGTCTTCCCATAAAACTGCCTGTGTTACAGGGTCAATACGGCGTATACCGGTACCGCCTCCCGTTCCTATATGCTTTTCCTTATACAGCACATGCGCGCCCTTTTCTAAAACAAAGCGGTGGATTCCGTTATGACGGGCCTCTTCTTCCCCGTCCGTATGCACGCCGCAGCCCGCTATGATAGTAACGTCTGCATTTTCCCCGATGTAAAAATCGTTATACACAAGGTCGTCTATCCCGCTATGCGTTACACAGGCTGGGATATAAACGGTTTCGCCCCTTGTCCCGGGTTTCACGCGCACAACAATTCCGGGCAGGCCGCCTTCCTTGGGTTCAATACGAATATGCTCCGTGGACTGCCTGCCGGCGCAGCGCCCGTCCTCCCGGATATTGAACGCACCATGAAACGTTCCTTTAAATTCAGACACCATACGCAAAAGCTCATCTGTAATTTTTTTCATATACGCGCTTCCTCCTTTCCCAGTGGGCAGCGCGGTTTACGCTCGTCGGATAAAAGGGTGGGTAAAATTTCTTCCCGCGGGCCCGAATCGCGCACACGCCCCTGCGCTACGACAACAATTTCATCTGCAATGGACAAAATACGCTCCTGGTGTGAAATAACAAGCAGCGTACCGCTGTTTTGACGGCGCAGCTCCTCAAAAGTTTCTACCAGACGTGAAAAGCTCCAAAGGTCAATACCCGCCTCCGGTTCGTCAAAAATAGACAACGGTGCGCGCCGCGCTACAACAGACGCAATCTCTATACGTTTCATTTCCCCGCCGGACAAGCCTGCGCTCAGCTCCCGGTCAATATATTCGTTTGCACATAAGCCAACCTTACCAAGCAGGCTGCAAAGCCCTTCTTCGTCAAGGGTTGCACCGCTTGCCATTTCCAACAAGTTGCGCACGGTAAGTCCTTTAAATCGGACAGGCTGCTGAAAAGCATACGCTATCCCCTTTTTTGCACGCTGTGTAATGCTGTATTTTGTAATATCCTCCCCGTTAAAAAGGATTGTTCCTTTTGCAGGTGTTTCTATGCCGGCAATCAGCTTTGCAAGCGTTGTTTTTCCGCCGCCGTTCGGGCCTGTTACAACCACCAGCTTTCCCTTGGAAACAGTAAGATCCATTTCTTTTATAATTTCCTCTCCGTCTGGTGAATTCCATGCTATATGGCTGAGTTCGAGCATCCTCATTCCTCCTTTGTATCCTCAACGATATTCTTTTTTCATCTTACTCTATTTTATTTTCTGCACCTTTAAAGCGCGCATAGCGTTAATAATCGCAAGCACGGAAACGCCGACGTCGGCGATGACCGCCTCCCACATATTGGCAAGGCCGATCGCACCCAAAACCAGGAACACCGCTTTTACCGTCAGGGCAAAAATAATATTCTGCCGTACAATGCGCAGCGTTTTTCTGGAAATCTGCACAGCCTTTGCAATTTGGGACGGACGGTCGTCCATCAGCACAATATCTGCCGCTTCGATCGCCGCATCGGACCCCATTGCGCCCATGGCAATTCCTACATCCGCACGGGAAAGGACTGGCGCATCGTTGATTCCGTCGCCAACAAACGCAAGCTTTCCCTTTGCGCTCTTCTGCTGCAGAAGCACTTCCACGCGTTCGACTTTTCCGGCAGGCAGCAGCTGCGTATATACCTCATCAAGCCCCAACTGTTTTCCTACGCTTTCACCTACCGCCTGTGCATCTCCGGTAAGCATAACCGTTTTCTGCACACCCTGTTTCTTAAGCTCCCTTACAGCCTGCGCTGCGTCTTCTTTTATTTCGTCCGAAATCACAATGTGCCCGGCATATGTTCCGTCTATTTCAACATGGACGGTCGTTCCCACATGGTGGCAGGGGTGCCAGGTCACGCCGTTTTCTTCCATAAGCTTGTCGTTGCCCACACATATCTTTCTGCCGTCTATGACCGCGCACACGCCGCGCCCGGAAAGCTCATGCACATCGGACAAGCGTGACATATCTATTTCCTGCCCGTAGGCTTCGCGAATGGATCGTGCAACGGGATGTTCAGAATAGCTTTCCGCAATTGCCGCAAGCTCCAAAAGCTGCGATTGCGATATTTTATCGGGATGTATAACCGTTACGTTAAACACTCCCTTTGTCAGTGTGCCGGTTTTGTCAAAAACAACTACTTCCGTCTTGGCGAGCACTTCCATATAATTGCCGCCTTTGACAAGAATCCCGCATTTTGAAGCGCCTCCGATCCCACCAAAAAAGCTCAACGGTACAGAGATGACCAACGCGCATGGACAGGAAATGACAAGGAAAATCAGCGCCTGGCCGATCCAACGGCTCCACTGCATATCAAACAGAGGCGGTATAAGCGCCAGCAACAGCGCGCCGATTACAACGCAGGGTGTATAATACTTTGCAAATTTTGTAATAAAATTTTCCGCACGCGCCTTATTGCTGCCCGCGTTTTCCACCAGGTCCAAAATTTTGGAAACGGTCGATTCTCCAAAGGGCTTTGTCACCTGTATATGCAAAAGCCCCGTCTGGTTGATACAGCCGCTGACCACATCGTCGCCCGGTTCTACACTGCGCGGAAGGGACTCGCCCGTGAGCGCCGCTGTATCTATAAAAGAGCTTCCGTCAAGCACCACGCCGTCAAGCGGTACTTTTTCGCCGGCTTTTACAACGATCTGTTCCCCCACGGCAATCTGTTCAGGATCCACCTGCACCAGTTTTCCGTCGCGTTCTATATTGGCATAATCCGGCCGGATATCCATCAGCGCCGCAATGGAGCGCCGCGACCGGCCCACCGCATAGCTCTGAAAAAGCTCGCCAACCTGATAAAAAAGCATAACGGCTACGGCCTCTGGATATTCCCCTATACAAAATGCCCCCACCGTTGCTATTGCCATTAAAAAATTTTCATCAAACACTTGCCCATGGAGGATATTGCGTATGGCCTTCCAAAGAATATCCCAACCAATCACCAGATAAGGAACCAGAAAGGCCAAAAGCCTCCAAGTCCCTTCCAGCGGCAAAAAGAATGCGCAAACCCATAAAACTAAACTGAAAAGAATGCGAAGCAACATTTTTTTCTGCTTTCTTGTCATAAAGCCTCCTCTTTTCTATCCGCTCTGTTTTAAACTGGCATTAAAGTTTGATTTTACAGTCCGGCTCCACCCGCTTGCAGGCTTTAACGGCCTCCTGTAAAACGCTTTCATACTGTGCGTCATCGGCTGTAAGGGTCAATTTTTGCGACAAAAAGCTAACGCTTACATCTTGTACGCCGTTAATTTTTCTGATCGCTTCCTCCATTTTTCGAGCGCAATTGGCACAATCCAAGTCCACCAGCTTATATGTTTTTTTCATAATGAATCCACCTTTCCATAGAATGCTGTCACCCAGTTTATTCTTCTACATGCTCCATACCCTGATTGATAATGCTGCGTACATGGTCATCCGCTAAGGAGTAAAAAACAATTTTCCCCTCCCGGCGGAATTTAACCAGCTTGTTGGCTTTTAATATGCGCAGCTGATGAGACACCGCTGTCTGCGTAAGGTTTAAAAGCTGCGCAATATCAAACACGCAAAGCTCCGCTTCAAACAGCGCATAAAGGATTTTAATTCTTGTCGAGTCCCCAAAAACCTTAAAAAGCTCCGATAAATCGTACAGGGTTTCATCCGGCGGCATTTTGGAAACCACTTTTTTCACAACGTCGCTGTGCACACATAAAAAGGCTCCCGTTTGCTCCTGTGTTTCTCTTTCCATTCTTTCACGTCCTTTCATATGAACATCTATTCATATGATAAGATATAGATTCATATTTGTCAACTGTTTTCTGAAAATTTTTTTACACAGTGCTTTGATATTGACTTGCATTCCGTTCTATTTTATAGTATAAAGTATAAGATTCAATTGAACATATCCCGCATCCTTTTTCACAACGGGGAAACAATACGCATATAACAGGAGGGATTTTATGCATCCGGTTTTATTGGCAGCCGCCGGCACCGGCTTTACTTTTTTGATGACCGCATTGGGCGCTTCGCTCGTTTTTTTCTTTAAAAAGAAAATTCATCCAAATATGCAGCGCGTATTTTTAGGCTTTGCCGCCGGCGTTATGATTGCCGCATCTATATGGAGCTTGCTGATCCCGGCGATCCAAACGGCCGAAGAAGCCGGGCAGATCGGCTGGCTGCCAGCAGCGGGGGGGTTCATCCTGGGTATTGTCTTTTTGATGCTGCTGGACGGCCTTTTGCCGCATTTACATGCACAGGCTGCACAGCCAGAAGGGCTACACGCCTCTTTTAAACGCACAACCCTGCTGGTGTCTGCCGTTACCCTGCATAATATTCCCGAGGGCATGGCTGTGGGGCTTTCCTTTGCCTTAGCCGCCCAAAAAGGGAACGATCCGGGCTTTTATGCGGCGGCACTGGCGCTGGCGCTTGGTATGGGTATACAAAACTTTCCGGAAGGCGCGGCAATTTCTCTGCCGTTGCGCCGGGAGGGGCTTTCTGCAATACGCAGCTTTTTGTATGGCAGCCTTTCCGGCATTGTTGAGCCGATTTTTGGTATTCTGGCCGTACTTGTGGCAGGAAACATACAACCGCTTATGCCCTGGCTTTTATCATTTGCCGCAGGCGCAATGCTGTACGTTGTTGTGGAAGAGCTGATCCCGGAAGCACATCTGGGCGAACATTCTCATATTGGAACGCTAAGCGTAATGGGCGGTTTTTTAATTATGATGATCCTGGACATTGCGCTTGGATAAACCATACAAAAAGGATATACAGGCAAATAATACGCTTTTATAACGCAAATCTTATAACTTAAGTAAAAGCCAGTTTAACAAAAACAAATCTGGAGGAAATTGCAACGAATACATTATTTATGTAAAACGGGCAGTCAGCCTACTGCTGACAGCCCGTTTTACTTTTTTGTCATTAATCGAAAGTTATATGCTGCCTAATTTAAGAATGACTTTTCAAGATTAAATGAACAAAATCCTAAAAAGTATCGCCTGCTCTTGATTTGGAAGGGCTGATCAGTATAAAAAGCAGTTCGGCATTTGATGTAGCTTGAGAGTTTCAGAAATATTGGGCATACATCTCTTGCCGTGCTTTAAAGGATGCAGTAAGCAATCCAAATTTGTGCAAGTACAAATTTGACTTGAAAAGCTCACTTTACCAGCCTTTCAAAAATGGAAACCACATACTCGGCTATGGCACAATCCTGTTCTTCTGTGCCGCCTCCAACACCAATACCGCCCGCAATCTTTCCGTTGACAAACAGTGGATATCCACCGGCCACCAGTGTAATCTTTGGGTCATTGGCCTGAATTGCCATCAGGGAAGCACCCTCCGCAGCACAGGCCGCAACATCTTTTGTTTTGCACTGTGTAACAGCCGCTGTATAGGCTTTTCCCGGTACAAGTGTAATGCTTAGTACCAGTGCTTCTCCATAACGGCGATATGCTCTGGACAATCCATTTTCATCGCTGATTGCAAAGCTGATATCAATTCCTATTTCTCTGCTTTTTTCCCGTGCAGCAGCACACAGTTCGTCGCATAACGCATCCGTTAAAATCATGTGAATACTCCCCCTGTTTTGAAAAATTGGCATGAAAACGGATTAACCTCTATTTTCATGCTGCTTATAGCTTAACAGTAGGAAGCTATGCTTTGCTTGCCCATTTCTGCAAAAAACTTGCCTATTTCTTTAAATGATCACGAAGATGCAAAATATCTTCCTTTGGCGCTGATCCAAATGTTTTCCTGTAATCTCTGATAAACTGTGAAACACTTTCATACCCCACCTCAAAAGAAGCGGCTGTAACTGTGGCATTCTCGTCCAGCATCATCCTTCTGGCTTCGGTAAGGCGCAACCGTTTCTGGCATTGCAACGGCCCCATCCCCACGGCGCATTTAAACTTTTGGTGAAAGTTGGAAATACTCATGTTTCTCTGTTCCGCTAGTTCTTCTACTGTAAAGGATTTTTTAAAGTTTTGCTTAATCCAGCTATTGGCCGCATAGATTTCTTCCGCCTGCCCAATATGGATCATACTTTGGATAAATTGTTTCCCGCACGAGCCGCATAAAACATTGAATATAATTTCCCGCTTGATATGTTTCCCTAAAAAAGAAATCCGGTCCGGTTCATCAATTAAAGAGTATAACTTTACAATAGCCTCTATTACATTGTCGTCAGATATTTCCATCGTTCTGCCCGCTATTTTTTCATTTAATACCCGTTCGACCAGATCGCCGTCCATGTCTAAGACGACAGAGATCACATCATCTGCTGTGAATGCAACAGACAAAGCCAAAAAATCCATGCTTTCGGAAAAGGTTAATACCTGGCCGGATATTGGAGTATCAATTGCCGATACCGAATACTGCCCGGCGCTATAATCCAATATTCCCGAAGGGGTATGCAGCCGCATGGAGCCATCGACAATCAAATATAAATACGGCAACCCAACCGTTGGCATTTGTATTGTCCTGCACTTAAATCGGTATGCCGTTAAATATGGCACTAGGGTTTTGCCGCTCTCCTTTGACAGCAAAAGTGCCCGTGTCATCTCTGCCAGCTTTTGAAGACATTTTTTCATAATCTTTCATCATATGCTTGGAATTCTATAATGAGCATGTGTACTGCTTTTTCAATTATCCTCAAGAATTTGAATACTGACCCGTATGATTTGGGAGTCTGTGTTCATTGTCGCAATTTCGTCGATCAGACGTTCCTCATAGGCGCAGCCGACAATGGTAAGCTGCTGTTCCCTGATATGCCGCAGCAGTCTGCTGTAAATTGGCTGTGTATCGTCAAAACTTCCCCGACCGCAAGCGGAAAGGTAGGTTCCCTTCGGCATGCAGCTGTTGGCATACGCCCGCTTTCCCACATAGCATATAATGCGGTTTGCAAGGCATGTTCTGCCGGAAAGCAGGTTCTCTTTTTCTACCAAAAAACCTTCCGGGTATTCAAAAGCAACGCCCTTTTCCTTGCATTTTAAATAGAAATTAAGCCATACCGCATCGGGAAGCTCCGTCTTTCTCAATTCGATGGGATCACTGATAAAGATAGGCCTTTCTTCTTGGTGAATCATTTTTATCTGAGAAATATTTGTCTGAATACCGTTTTCCAAATCTTGTTTTTTAACATTGAGCATATCTTGTATACCCTGCAACCGCATAATTCTTTGTGTCAGAACCTTTCCCTGTGTTTTTAACAACGCAAGCGCATCATGGGGAGTAGCCCTTTGCATGTAATCCTTAATTTGATTCAGCGGCATCCCCAGTTCCTTTAAAGTATTGATCACGGCGATCCTGTAAATCTGTTCATGCGAATAATAGCGATATCCGTTTTCGGCGGTAAATTCCGGCGAAAAGAGCCCAATATTATCGTAAAAAATCAGGGCTTTCCTGCTGACTTCAGCAATTTTAGAAAACTCGCTGATGGTAAGGTAACGCGGCCGCTCACTTTTATGCACAAATATCCATTTCCCCTCTTGACTGTATAGTATCTATACATATTATACTAAGAAACCGCAGCCAGTCAAGAGGAGGGAATTGAATGCAAAGAAAATGAAAAATCTGCCGCCGCTTTTCTGGAAAGCAATTATAGCTGCCACACTGTCCTTCTTGCGGAAGAGGCAACCTGTCGTTTTTAATTGCCTGTAATATATTTAAAAAAAGACTTGACAAAAAGGATTAAGCCGTATATACTGTCAATCGTCCGATTTCGTACAATATGATTTCGGATTGATTGGGGGCCTGCAAATGAAAAAGGATATACTGCACTCTATCAGCTTAGCATCCTTCCGGGAAGCAATGATGGAACTGGACAATACCTATTCTCTATTTCCGAAATCCTGCGGACTGTCGGATGCCGAGTATTGGTCCCTGCTTTTCATATATGAGGGTGTGGTAACTCAAAGCCAGATCAGCAATCAGCTTTCGCTTAGCCGCCAGACACTCAATTCCGCTTTCAAGCAGTTGCGAAAAAAGGGGTTGATCCGGTTGGAGCCATACGAAAAAAACCAGCGCTCCAAGCAGGCGTTTCTGACAGCCGCCGGGAGGTCAATCGTGGAAAAGCATGTTGTTCAAATGCATCAGATTGAAGAAAAAGCATGGACTATGTTAAAAAAGGACGAACGCGCTGCACTTATAACACTTACCCAAAAATATACAAAGTGCATTTGGGATCTGCTAAAACCACATGCGGACAAAAGCACAATTGAATAACGTTATAGAAGCTATCGTTCATCGGAGGACTGGCCATCGCAATGGCCGGCTGAGCAAATCCTCAGCCATAGTCGATAAGATGTCGGGTGCGCCCGGTTATTTAAAAAAGTAACCAGGCGCTTTTTATTTATTAAAGAAAGGATTTGATACACCTATGAAACTCATTTTGCAATTTATTAAGCCACACCGGAAATTGTGCGCCCTCACCATTTTGCTTTTGATCATCGACGTGGCCGGGGCTTTGTTTATTCCCACTTTGGCTGCACAGATGCTCAACCAGGGCACTTCCGGCGCTTCTTTTGAAGCGCTCGTCTATACCGGTCTGCAAATGGCGGCGGTTTCTGTTCTGTCCGGAGGCTGCGCCATCCTTGGCGGTTACACCTGCGCCACTTTGGCTGCACGGGTGGGCAAAGATATGCGCGTGGCTGTCTACAACAAATCCCTAAAGCTGTCCATTTACGATTTTCGCCATTTTGGAACAGCCTCCATCACCACCCGAACAGTGTCGGACATTACCACCATCCAGTTTGCATTAACCAGCTTTATTCAGATGGTGCTGCCGGTTCCTGTTATCTTTGCTATTGCATTGGCGCTGTCGTTCAGCCTGGATGTGGAAATGGGCTTTATTCTGCTGGCCGTAGTCGTAATTGTTTTGATTCTAGCGTTTTTTATTATGCGAAGCGCAGCACCTCTATTTAAAAAGCTGCAAAAGCTGCTGGATCGTATGACCACCGTTTTGCTGGAGAATATCACCGGCGTCCGTGTAGTCCGTGCTTTTAACAACGAAAGCCGGGAAGAGATGCGTATGGGAAAGACCTTTCTCAATTATGCCAAAACCTCTATCAAAGCAAACCGCCGGTTTGCCAATCTGGATGGTCTGTCTTTTTTCTGCATGAATCTTTTTGTCGTCATCGTCTACTGGCTCAGCGGCGGGCGAATCCATGCAGGAAGTTTTCAAATCGGAGACATTACTGCTGTTATTGAATATGCAATGATGGTGCTGTTCTTTTTGATGATGGCGCAAATCGTTATCCTGACCATGCCCCGTGCTTTGGAATGCTGCGATCGTGTGCGGGCTGTTTTGGAGCACACGCCTGAAATTCAGGATATAGTTACCGAAGATCCCCGAAACTTTGATGAACAAAATTCTGAAGTACTGGCTTTCCGCGACGTTTCTTTCCGCTTTGCCGATGCGGAGGAAAATACCCTGCATCATTTAGATTTTGTTTGCAGGCGTGGAGAAACCACCGCAGTGATTGGTGGTACCGGCAGCGGAAAATCGACGGTTGCCTCCCTGATCCTGCGGTTTCATGACGTAACCCAGGGCTCTGTTTGCCTCAACGGTACAGACATCCGACAGATGCCCCAGCGCTACCTGCGGGACCACCTGGCCTATGTACAGCAAAAAGCATGGCTGTTTTCCGGAACTATTGCCGATAACCTTCGTTACAGCAATAAAAATGCCAGTGAAGAAGAGCTGATGCATGCCGCAGATGTAGCCCAGGCGGGCGATTTTATCCGTTCTCTGCCGGATGGTCTGCATTCTTTTGTTGCACAGGGCGGCACCAACTTTTCCGGCGGACAAAAGCAGCGGCTTTCCATTGCCCGGGCGTTGGTCAAAAAACCGGAGCTCTATATCTTTGACGATAGTTTTTCCGCCCTGGATTTCAAAACCGACGCGGCACTGCGCAAAGCGCTGGTAACAGAAACCAAAGACGCCGCCGTATTGATTATTGCCCAGCGTGTCAGCACCATCCAAAACGCAGATCAGATCATCGTCCTGCACGAAGGCCGCATGGCGGGAATCGGCAAGCATGATAAACTGCTTAAAACCTGCCCGGTGTATCGGGAAATTTACGAATCGCAAACCAAGGAGGCACAGAAAGCATGAACCAGACAATGAAAAAACAAAAGAGCCAAAGCACTGTGGTGCGGCTGTTCAGCCAGCTAAAAGGTCAACGTATCCGGCTTACTGTTGTCGCTGTCTCTATTATAATTTATATCGGCCTTAGCATCTGGAACCCCATGTACAGCGCGCAGGTGATCGACCATCTGTGGCAGAGCATTCAGGCGGCCTGGAACAGCGGAACTCCTTTTTCCATCACATGGACGAACATGGGGCAGGAACTGATGCAGTTGAGTATCCAATACTTTTTCACCTGGATTTTTTACCATCTGCAGTCCTACCTGATGGCCAATGTGGCGGAAAGCCTGAACCTGGAGCTGCGCAACCAGATCGCCCGAAAATTAAACCGGCTGCCTCTACGCTTTTTTGACCAGAATAAAGCCGGCGAGATTTTAAGCCGCGTTACCAGCGACCTGGATAAAATTGCAGAAGTGCTTCAAACCGGCTTGTTAAAGCTGTTGGTGGCCATTGGTACGGTAATTGGTTCCCTTGTTGTGATGTTCTATTACAGCGTGTTGCTGACTTGTATCTTCCTGCTCTTTATGCTTGCCAGCATGTGGATTACAAAGGTTGTGGCTAAGAAAAACCTGCGCTGTGCGGTACAGCGGCAGGAAACCATTGGCGAACTGACCGGCATCGTAGAGGAATATTACAATGGTCGGAACGTTATCAAAGCCTATAATCATGAGGCGGAAAGCCTGGAGCAAGTAACTGCCGCTGCAGAGAAAAACCGTATTGCCAACCAAAAAGCAGACTTTTTAACAAACTGCGTCAATCCGCTGATTCGTCTGCTGACCCGGCTGGCACACGTGGTCATTGCCATTATTGCGGGTCACGCCATGCTCAACGGCACCATGACGGTAGGCATTGTCCAGGCGTTCTTTCAATATATTAACCAAACAGCGGAGCCTTTGACGGAAGCCTCCTTTATGATCAACTCTCTGCAGTCGGCGTTGGCATCTGCAAAGCGTACTTTTGAGCTGCTGGACGACGAAGAAGAAATCCCTGATCCTATTAAACCGGCCCTTCTGGAGCGGGCGGAAGGGCATATTGCATTTGAACATGTAAGCTTTGGATACAGCCCGGAACAACCGCTGATGAGGGATATCAGCTTTGAGGCAAAGCCTGGACAGAAAATTGCCGTAGTAGGCAGCACCGGCGCAGGCAAAACCACACTGGTCAACCTGCTGATGCGCTTCTACGAGGTAAACGGTGGTAAAATTACAGTGGACGGCATTAACGCCGCCGAAATGACCCGCAGCGGCCTGCGCAAAAATTTTGGCATGGTGCTGCAGGACACCTGGCTGTTCAGCGGTACGGTAGCAGAAAACATCGCCTACAGCAAGCCGGACGCAACACGGGAAGAGATTATTGCGGCGGCAAAAGCAGCCAAGGTGGATTACTTTATCCGCACAATGCCGCACGGCTACGACACAATGCTGGATAATGAGGCCTCTAACCTGTCTGCCGGGCAGCGCCAGCTTCTGACCATTGCACGTGTTTTCCTCTGCAATCCGCCGATTATTATCTTGGACGAGGCAACCTCCAGCGTGGATACCCGCACGGAAGTAGAAATTGGTAAGGCCATGAACAAGCTTATGCACGGAAGAACCAGTTTTGTAATCGCTCATCGGCTGTCCACCATCCGGGACGCAGATACCATCCTGTTCATGGAACACGGCAATATTATCGAACAGGGCAACCATATGGAACTCTTGCAAGCAGGCGGTGCTTACGCAGAGCTTTATAACAGCCAGTTTGCTTAAATAGGTCCCATAAAACAGACAAAAAATGGCGCTGTAACCTCTTGGCTACAGCGCCATTTTTATATCGTTTCTTTATTACCACGCCTTGGTTAAACCTGCGCGCTCTTGCTTAGCTTTCAAAGACTTCCTTTAAAATGCCGGACTGGGCAATGGACACATAGTCGTTGTCAGCAACCACAATATGATCGAGCAACGTAACGTGGATCAATCCAAGGGCGTCCGCCACCTGTATGGTCGCGTTTAAATCCTCTTGTGAGGGCAACGCCACCCCGCTTGGATGATTGTGCGCCAACACCGCGTAGGTTGCATTATACAGCAGCGCATTTTCTACAATTTTCCTAACATAAAGCGCACAGGCGGAAACCGAGCCCTTGCTGATAACCCCACAGAAAACTTCTTTCAATTTGGCATCCAGCAGCAAGAGTACGACCGCTTCATAATCGCGCCCAATAAACTTATTGAGCAAGATTTCCCCTATTGCCTCTTCACGAATCACCTTTTTCTGGCTGTTGTGCTTGTCGTCCAGGTACAGGCGGCTCATTTGCGGGAAAAGCTTGATCAGCACAGCGGCACTCTGCGTAAGGCCTGCTTGCATCAGTGCATCGACCGGCGCGTCAAATACGGCCGATATGGACCCGAACATATCCAGCAAACGGTGTGCCAGCGGGTTGGTGTCCTTTCTGGGTACGGCATAATACAGTAAAAGCTCAAGCGCTTCATGCGGTTCAAACCCGTCTAAACTGTTTGCAAGAAATTTCTTGCGCATTCTGTCCCTATGCCCCTTATGCATGTCGTCGTTTTTGGCCAAAGCCCTCACCTGCCCTTAAACCTCCACGCTGCCAGATACACCGTGATTGCTTCTATTTTTATCCCTACTAGTACTGCCACCATGCCCAAACAGCATGATGGCAGTAAACCCGGCCATACGCCGGATGCTCAGACCTTTCTGGAACCGGGCTTGACAACCGGCAGCTTCCCCTCTTTACAAAGCGGACAGGCTTCCGGCTCCCAGGATTCTACATCAACCGTAATGACCGACTTGAACGGGACGCCAAAATCGACCTTGCCGCCGGTGCGGTTGACGATCGAGCCTATACCCACAACAATGCCGCCTGCATTCTGCACAAGATCCAGCACCTCTTTGACAGAACCGCCGGTTGTTACCACGTCCTCCACCAGCAGCACCTTCATGCCGGGCGTAACAGCAAAACCTCTTCTAAGCTCCATTGCCCCTTTGTCGTTGCGCTCTGCAAAAAAGTTTTCACATTGCAGATGCCGGCTTACCTCATACGCCATTTGTACAGCGCCCATCGCCGGGCCGATCACAACCTGCACGCCCTCGCCGGCAAATTGCTGTGCAAGCGCCATGCAAAGCTCTTCACTGTATTTTGTATTTCTAAAAATTTTTGCACACTGCAAATAACGGTTGGAATGCCTGCCGGAGGTCAGGCGAAAGTGCCCTTCCAGCAACACACCGGCCTCTTTTAAAATTTCAAGTACTCTTTCCTCTGTAATCATTCTGCATAACCCTTTCCCATAACGTATTGGTATCCTTTGCCATTATAGCGTATAACCCGTAAAGGCAAAATTACTTAATAGAATTATAAGGAATTTTAAATAAAATCTTTTGTGCTTTTTCTTTCCTTTGGCTTTTTATTGCTTGCAAGCGTTCGCACTGCTTCAGAAAGGCAGCTACTATGGTTTTTTGAAGCATTTTATAACAAATATTATTTACATTTCGTTCTATATACTTGTTTATCAATACCTCTTTCCCCCTGCAGTTATAAGCCTTTACCCGCTTATTTTCAGAGTATATAAATACAACACGCCCACATGTTTAGACAAAATAGAAAAAACATAAAATAAATGTTGCATGTTTTTTAGTACTATGTTATAATACAAACGAAATAAAGCAACAAATGCGATTATATTTGGCTTTTTATACGCATATTGACAACCTGCTTTTGTCGCTTTATTTTGGCTTAAATTGTGTAAAATTTTCACACAATTACTAAAAAGAAAGGGAGAAGGAGGGAAGCAACACAAAAGCTGGTATTGGGACGGATCAGTCCATCAAACGTGCACATGGCAGTACGTAAAAATGTTCATTGCTTTTTGCTGCCTGCTTTTTCTGTTTGTATGGCTGACAAGGTAAAAAAGAGGAGGATATTAGGATGCAAATCAAAAAAATGGGAAAAATATCATTGGCCACGCTTTTATCTGTCATACTGTTTTTAACAGCCGTTATTCCCATTGGTGCAACGACAGACAGCACAGCAGAAACTGAAACAGCAGACGACTACCGGCCTTACGGATATACCGATCCGGAAAAGCCGATAGAGGGGCGCACATATTTTATCCGGTCAAAAAACAGCGGAAAGTACATCACCCTTACCGAAGATACAGAAGAAGAAGTTACCATTATCACACAACAGGCCTACACCGGAAATGCCGACCAGAAATGGACGCTCAGTGATCCGGAGGGAGACGGAACCTACCATCTGTTGTCGCTTGCAAGCGGCAATACCTTGGCAATTTCCGTAACACCGGCAATAAACGTAAACAACACGGTTGCAGACGTTCAGCCGCTTTCCACCACGGCAGGCAGTATTTTATTTAAAATTGCGCCAACGTCGGACGGTACAAGCTATAAGATTCTTACCAAGTGCAGCGCTTACAGCAAAGTGTTGGCGGTACTGGGGGCCAGCCAGCAGAATGGTGCCAAAATCATACAGTACGACTATGATAATAGTGCAATTTGTAATGACGAATGGTTTTTTGAATCGCCCATCGACGATTATTCTGTCTTTGATCCACAGCATACACCTACACCGATTGATGGTGATACATATTATCTGAAAAATCTCAACAGCGGCTTATATTTAAGCCTGGGGGAAAACAATACCAATGTGCAACAGTCCCGCTTTGGCGGTACAGAAAATCAAAAGTGGAAGTTTTCGCTGCAAAGCGACGGAACCTATAAGCTGTCCAACGCCGCTTTAAGCAGCCAAAACACGCTGGCTGTTGAAAATGCTTCTACTTCCAACAATGCAAATATCCTGGTGCAGGCCGACACAGACAGCGACGCCATGAAATTTAAGCTTGTAAGAAATGCAGATGGGCAATCTTACCGTATTCTTACCAAGCTTTCCAATTACCAGAAGTGTATGACCGTTTATGGCGCCGGGGGAATGCATGGGGCTAATATTATTCAATACACCTATAACGCCGGCCAAAACGACTGCTGGGTTCTGGAAAAAGATCGGCCCGTTATGCAAATTGAGGACAACAAAACTTACTATATTAAAAACAGGCGCAGCGGCCTGTACCTTGACACTGCAAACGGTGCAACAACTGCCGGCACACAGGTCATTCAGCAAACGCTTGATCCAGAGGCGGTCACGCAAAGATGGAAAATTGTAAACACTGCCAATGGAATTAAAATTCAATCGGATGCAAGTTCCGGGCAAGACTTGGTTTTATCTGTAGAAGGCGCGCAAAACAGCAACGACGCCGCTATTTTGTTAAATGAATATAACACGCAAAATGACGGCATGCATTTTAAAATTATAAAAAACAGCGACGGCTATTCCTACCGCCTGCTTACAAAGAACAGCAGTTTTGAAAAATGCGTAACCGTTCAGTCCGCTTCATATTTCTCTGGGGCCAGTATTATCCAATATAATTACAACGACGGCTGGAACGACGCTTGGATTTTGGAGCCTGCGATTGAAACAAACGTGTATTATGACAACCACTATGTAGCAGAAAACTCCTTAACAGACGGTGTGTACTATATTAAAAGCAAAAGCAGCGGCCTGTATTTGGACGTGTATTGGGGCTATGATGAGGATGGAACCAATATCATCCAATGGACAGGAAATGGCGGAAAGGGGCAGCAATGGAAATTTGTCCCTGCCGGCGATGGAACGTATAAAATTATGACCATGCTGGGGAACAGCACCAGAGGACTGTCCGTAAACCCGGCGGGCAACAGCAATAATGCCGATATTGAACTGAAAACCTATGACAACAGCAGCGGCATGCGCTTTAAAGTACTTCGCAACAGCGACAGCCTTTCTTACCGCATTGTGTCGGAATGCAGCAATTTTACAAAAGGCTTAAACGTCTACTATGACGGCAAGGAGCCTGGCGATGAAATTATTCAGTACACTTATATTGGAACCGGAAACGACGAATGGTATTTAGAACCTATCGTTCAGAGTACCGATCTGACCGTACTGGAGGAAAACCCTGAAATACATATCGTCAATCATTTAAAATCGTACTGGGAGGAGCTGTCGGAGGCAGTTTATGAAAAAACCTCTGTTCATCTTGTTAAAAGCTATACAAAGGTGTTTTCCCCGGTAGACCAGTGCGCTTCCGGCAACAGCAGCGCCTGTGGACATGAAACACATCATAAGGACTGGGGTACTTTACTGGGCTGGATTTCCAGCTATAACCAGGAATTACATCCCGGCAGCTTTGCGGCTTTGCATACCGGAACTGTTTATGAAAATGGATCCCGCGGCGGACTTGCCTACACTGGTACAGGAGGAAATGCTTTTATTATGAACATCCAACAGTGCCAGGGTCTGTATTCCAACGTGGGTGTAATTGCGCACGAATTTACCCACAATTTTGGGGTGTTTCACCATATAACGGAAGACCCAAACGGTGAAGCCTACAACGGCGTATGGTCCTGCTGCCAGGGAGGCTTGCCGGGTGTAGACGTCGTTCGTACGCAAAAACCGGATTACTGGTGCGACCACTGCCTGCGCAAGATTATTTTCTTTGCCTCCAGGCACGCAGGCTAACCGCGCATTTGGATAGCCAGCGTAAATAAAAAACCTCTTACCTAAAACCCCGCAATACAACAGGCATTTTGCTTGTTGTATTGCGGGGTTCTTCCTTTCCTGCGCATAGTAAGAGCAAAACGGCATAACGCTTTTGTTTTTTTACTGCTGCACAGCTTTTTTAATTTTTCTGTTCCGGGTAAAGTCCCACAGAGCAATGACTGCCGATATTGCAAACACAGCAAGGCTGATCCATTGTGATGTGGAAAGCCCGAAAAAAATCCCGCGGATCTGGTCGCCGCGCCAGAATTCCAGGATAAACCGTATAACCGGGTAAGACAGCCCATAAACCAAAATTAAGCGGCCTTTTTTAAGCTTTTTCTTATGAAAAAGCCAAAGCATACAAATTGCCAGCAAGAAATTTGCGGCCGCTTCCACCAGCTGAACAGGAAAACGGGAAACGCCGTTTGCTTCTGGCGCCAGTGAATTTGTATAGACAAACCCAAACGGTGATTCCACACCGTAGCAGCATCCACCCAAAAAACAGCCGATCCTGCCAAAAGCGTGAAACAGCGGTATTGCCGGGCTTAATAGGTCTGCATAACCGGCTATATCCTGTTTGGAGGCTTTTAAATAAATGGCCGCGGCAATCACCGCCCCAATCAAGCCGCCGTAAAAAACCATGCCGCCAAAAATATCCATCCCATAGGCTATAAAGGAATCCCAGCTTTGGAACACCTTGTCCAAGTGTGTAAACGCATAACCGATCTTCCAGGCATGGGTAAGGCCATAAAGCAGATGTGCGCCAAGAAAAAGCCCCAGCGCCGCCCAAAGGCTAAGCGTCACAACCGTTGTACCTTTTAAATCTTTACAACGCTTGAGCCCGGGCCGGACAACCGCCAGATAGCAAGCAAGGATTCCCAGCCCTGCCATAATGCTGTAGGTAGATATTTCTCTTCCAAAAAGATGAATCAGTGGAAACATGAAAACCTCCATCCAAAAAACAAGGCAGGTGCCCTGCAATACAGAACACGCTGCCCCGCGTTTGACAATTATTAAAGATTAGTATAAAGAAGAAAAAGAAGAATAGGAAAGTCCAGACCCCGCAATGCCTGCAACACTGCAAATTACACAAATGGAGCATACAAGCGCAATACCGGAGCATGCTACGCCAATAATGGAAAGAACCATACCGGCTGTTGCCAATCCGCCGCTGGTAGAATATTCATTCATGCTCTTTTTGTAATTATTGGCAAGAATAATCCCAACAATACCAAGAGCCAGCGTTACAATTGCGCCAACGCTAATAAACCATGAGATTGCAATACTGACAATACCCAAAACAAGCGAGGCAACCGCTTTACCCTTGTTGGGATCCTTCATGGGTCCCATTGGTGGCTGCGTATTCATCGGCGGCTGCTGATAAACAGGCTGCTGCTCCTGCGGCTGGTTGTTCATGGGATCCTGCTGGGGAATGTTGTTATTGTTGTTATCCATTTTAATGCCTCCTCAAAAGTAAAATAACAAGATGAGTACCCCTCATGCTGTTACATACAGTTTATCATACTAAAATATATATTGTCAATATACGTAAAAAAGAATCGTTTGAAAAGATTTATTTTTTTTCATACATTTTTTCATAATAGGTTTGGTAGGCGCCGTTGACAATTTCTTCCCACCAGTCCTTATGGTCCAGATACCACCGTACCGTTTTTTCAAGGCCGTCGTCAAAGTTTGTTTTGGGCAGCCACCCCAATTCATGATGGATCTTTTCAGGATCAATTGCATAACGCCTGTCATGCCCCGCCCTGTCTTTTACAAACGTAATTAAAGAAGTATCTTTCCCCAGAATATGCAGGATCTGCTTGACAACGTCAATATTTTTTCTTTCGTTGTGACCGCCTATGTTATAAACCTCTCCGGCCCGGCCTTTTCGCACAATCAGGTCCACCGCGCTGCAGTGGTCCTCCACATACAGCCAGTCCCTTACATTTTCTCCTTTGCCATATACAGGCAGCGGCTTGTTATGCAGCGCATTGATGATCATAAGCGGGATCAGCTTTTCCGGAAAGTGGTACGGCCCGTAATTGTTAGAGCAGCGCGAAACGGTCACAGGAAGCCCATAGGTCCTGTAATACGCCAGCACAAGCAGGTCTGCCGAAGCTTTGCTTGCAGAATACGGGCTTGAAGTATGCAGCGGCGTTTCCTCTGTAAAAAAGAGATCCGGCCTGTCCAGCGGTAAATCACCGTATACCTCGTCTGTAGAAATCTGATGATAGCGGGAAACGCCGCAGGCTCTGGAAGCATCCAGCAGTACCTGCGTACCCAAAACATTGGTTTTAAGAAACACGCCTGGGTCCAGTATAGAACGGTCCACATGGCTTTCCGCCGCAAAATTGACCACCACGTCAAACTGCTCATGCGCAAACAAGTCAAAAACAGCCTTTCGGTCTGTTATATCGCCTTTGACAAAACGAAAGTTCTTATTTTGCAGCGCACCCTTGAGTGTCCGCATATTTCCTGCATAGGTAAGGCTGTCCAGACAGACAATTTGATCGTCTGGGTGCGCTTGCAGCATATAATAAATAAAATTGCTGCCGATAAAGCCGGCGCCGCCTGTTACCAGAATTTTCATTTTACCGCCTCCTCTGCAAGGGAAAGAAGATACCGGCCATAGTCTGTCATTTGCAGCTGCCGCCCAATTTCTTTAAGCTGCTTTGTGTTGATAAAGCCGCGCCGCCATGCAATTTCTTCTGGGCAGGATATGTAAAACCCCTGGCGGGACTGGACTGCTTCTACGTATTCCGCCGCCTTGAGCATGCCTTCAGGCGTACCTGTATCCAACCATGCCATCCCGCGCCCAAGCAGCGAAACATGCAGCCGCCTCATTGCAAGGTAGCGCTCGTTTACAGACGTAATTTCCAGCTCACCGCGCGCGGAAGGACGTATGTCTTTTGCTATATGCACAACGCTGTTATCATAAAAATACAGGCCGGGTACCGCGTAACTGGATTTTGGTTTTTCCGGTTTTTCCTCTATAGAAACCACACGTTGGTTTTGATCAAACTCCACAACGCCAAACGCAGACGGGTTCTTAACGGGATATCCAAAAATCGTGGCGCCTTCCTTTCTTTTTTTCGCCGCATTGAGCACCCGCGTAAAGTCCTGTCCATAGAAAATATTGTCGCCCAGGATCAGGCATACACTGTCCCCGTTAATAAAATCTTCGCCTATAATAAACGCCTGCGCCAATCCCTGCGGTTTTTCCTGCGCTTTATAGGAAAGCGATATGCCAAAGCGCCGGCCATCCCCCAACAGCTTTTCATAAAGCGGAAGATCGTCCGGGGTAGAGATCACCAGTACCTCCCGTATGTCTGCCAAAAGCAAAACAGAAAGCGGGTAATAAATCATTGGCTTATCATAAATCGGCAGAAGCTGTTTGGACACCACCTGTGTCATTGGATACAAACGCGTACCCTTGCCGCCAGCAAGAATAATTCCTTTCATGTTTCCCCTCTCCTTTGACAAGCATTGTCAAACTATCTTTTATCATTTTAAAACTGCTTTGCGCATTGCAGTATTTTTATGCTTATTTTGTAGCTTTTAAAGGGAAAATATTATAACCCCCGCAATAATCACAAGAAGACCCGCCAGCTTTTTTTTGCTGATTTTTTCTTTTAAAATAAAAAAGCTTAAAAGGGCAACAAAAACATACTCCGTCGCGCCTAAAATTGGTCCCATGGAAAGCGGCACATATTTATATGCAAAAACAGTACATAGGGTTGCCAGAAAAAAGATCGTATACGCAAGGATTACGCGCAGGTTTAAATACTCCCTAATCCGGTTTTGGTAATGAATTCCCGCACTTTTTTTAAGGATAATCTGTGAAACAGACGAAATAAATACGCCTGAAAGATACAAAAGCGTATATAGCAATAAATCATTCATTGGCCGTCACCACCAAACAAACGCCGGCCAGAACTATAACGGCACCAATCATCATATTAACAGTAATTTGCTCATGAAAAATAAAAAAGCCCCACAGCATCCCCCATATGATCGTAACCGCTTTGTTACAAAACGCCGTCGTCAGAGGAATCCGTTTTAAAACCTGCTGCCAAAGGATTGCATAAATTCCCAGGTTAACAATCATCAGGCCGTAAAAGAGACAAAATTCAAACGATAAAAAATCATAGGACGCGGCAAATTTTGACAAAAGTCCACACAAAGAAAATTGAAGCAGGATGGCATGCAAAAATATGTAATCTTTTACTTCTGGTTTATGACTCATCGATATCCTCATTCTTTTCTGTATAATTTAATGCATTTCTGACTTCATACTGCGGCATATTGCTCAACAATATGTAAATTCTCCCAAGGTATTCCCCAAGTATGCCCAGCATAAGCATAATAAGCCCGCCTATAAACAGGAGGACTGAAACAATGGAGGTATACCCTACTGCAATGTTGGGGAAAATCAGCTTTCTTATAACCAGAACAATCCCGGCAATAATGCCTACCGCAGCGCACAACGAACCAACAATGGACGCAAAGCGCAGGGGTGCAATAGAAAAATTGGTAAATCCCTGCAGCCAAAGCTTAAGCAATTTTTTAAAGCTGTAATTGCTGCGCCCGCAGATCCTTGCCCTGTGTTCCACTTGAACATTTGTGATTCTTCTTGTGACCTGCAGTAAATAACCACCCAGCGACGGAAAAGGGCTTTTGTAATTTTTAAGCGCCCGCACGGCAAACTTGCTTAAGGCAAAATAGCTTGACAGCTGTATGCCCTTTGGCTTTCTGTTTGTAAACTCCAATATTTTCGAATTGATGTTACTGCTCACCCTTTTAAACAAAGAATGCTTTTTGGAAATAAACTGCGCATAGACCACATCATAACCATCTGAAATTTTATCCACCAGTTTAAATAACTCTGCAGGAGGATGTTGCCCGTCATCGTCCATAAAAACGGCCACATCCCCTTTTATATACCTGACAGCAGCCATTTGTGCAGATGCCTGCCCATAGTTTTTGGACAAATCCACCCCAATAATTTTGCTGTCTTCACTGCACAATTGCGTTATGACCTCAAATGTATTATCAGGGGAAGTATCATTGACGAGAATAATCTGATAGTCAGTATTTTCCCTTGTCTGGATAACCGACTTTATTTCATTCACAACCTGCCTGAGCGTTTTGGACGAATTGTAGCAGGGTATGGCTATGGAAATTATCATTTTATCATCTCCGGATCAAATTTTTCACGAAGCTGTAGTATTTTTTGGGCGGTGCACATATCAGGTGTACAGTTAAACAAATCAAAATGTTCTTTTATAACCTGCTCCGGGTAATCCCACCACTTACTTTTTTGTAAAACAGCAATAATATCCTCTGAAAACCTTTTCTTGATAGGCTTTGCAGGGACCCCGGCAACAATGGTATATGGAGCCACATCTTTCGTAACGACTGCGCCGGCGGCAATGACCGCGCCGTCGCCTACCGTAACACCTCTGCAGATGCAGGCATTGGCTGCGATCCAAACGTCGTTCCCTATCACACACTTTGCGTCAAACCGATTATAGCCAGGCGCATGGCCTTCCGGGAGCATCCCAAAATCAGGCGAATAAAGAAAAGCGTGCGTTGTCGTTTTTGTATAGTCATGGTTGGCTCCCCCAATGCTCACATTCCAGGAAACAGAACAAAAAGCGCCCACTGTGCAGTGCCAGGCCGTAAAATTTCTTCCTGTATAAGTGTATCTTCCTATACAGGAAGAATAAATCATTGCGTTTCTTTGGATTGCAACATGCTCTGAAAAGCTGGAATCGTCAATCCTTGAAAAATCGCCAATACTGGTATGTATACCCAAACGGCAACGCTGTACATTGCAGTTTTGATATATTTTTACGTTATCTTCACAACAGCTATCCAACACTATGGACGTATTGTGAATAAAAACCTTTTTTGTATCCATTGATTACTCCAACACAAATTCAATATTTGAAACAACTTCTTCGATCAACTTTTCACATTCCTCTAACGTGTCCCCTTTTACAATGACCTGCCCCAGGCAATCGCGCGAATTTGAAAAACGGTTGATTCGGTCGCCTTCGTGCACAAAAAAAGTAATTTCGACAATATCGCTGTGGTCACCGTTTTGATTGATAATCTTCTTAATGGTCCCGCTTTTTTCAGATAACAGCATTTTTGCATAACAAGGGGTAGGCTTCTTTTTTGTTGTATGAAAATATGCTTCGGGATTCTCCCCCATCGCCGTAGCAATAATCATTTTATAAATATCAACGCCATAATAGATAGACGTAAGCTCCGGCAAACAGTTGGCGCCAATTCTGCCAGTAAGCTCAATCATATATACCTTTCCGTCTTTTAAGATCATATCGATATTCACAGCGCAATCATTCAGTTCAACTGCGCTTATAGCCAGGGAAACCTGTTGATACACTTGCTGTAAAACGTCTTCTTCCAATTGTAAAGGCGCATAGTGTCCTACGGGGATGGCGGTGCCCGCCATATACGTTTCATCGCCGCACGGCAAAATAAATAAAACCTTGCGGTCCACAACAAATGCCTGTGCGCCAAACTCATACCCTTCTATAAACTCTTCAATAATACAAAAATCCTTGTTTGTTTCACGCATAGCCTTTTCATAGCCACCAAAAAGTTCCTCTCTGGTCCTTGCTATAAAAATCCCTCTGCTGCCCTGTAAGTCCACGGCTTTAACAATTAAGGGAAGATTCAGGGTTTCTAAAACATGTTCCACGTCTTCTAAGGACGATACCTTCTTAAACCGCGCTGTATTGACACCTTTTTCCATAAACGCAGTTTTCATCAGCAGCTTATCCCCACACAATTTAGCAGACCGTTCAGACAAGCCGGTCAAATGGTTTTGCTCGCACGCGTAGCCGAGCGCCGGAACACCTGTGTCAAGACAAGCGGTTGCTATACCCGAAACGCCATGCTGCATGGCCGCCTGCGACACCTGCTGCGGGTCGGAAATATCTGCATAGCAAACCTCGTCGGCATATGCAAACCCCGGATAATTGCCCGCAATACTTGTAACAACTGTGGTATATCCCAGTCTCTTTGCAGTTTGGATCAGTCCAACCTGCCCTCTGCCGGCACCTAAGATCATAAGTTTCTTTCCCATAAATACAATCCCCCGCGTTTATTTTTAATTTGCTAAAATATAATATCCCAGCCTTGTCGCACTGTCCTTTGTTTTGCCAAGATTAGATAAATCGATTGCGCTGATCCGGTAAATGGATGCAGGATTCTCTGCTTTTATTTTTTCCAGCGCGCGGATATCTTCTTCTGAAAAGAGAAAACGAATTTCCGCCTTGCCCGCGCTTTTGCCTGTCGGCCTTAAATCAGGCGCTTTGCCGCAGGCAACATCTATAACCATTTTTAAAAAATCATAGCCTGTGGAAAGAAAGACCAGATCCGACCCAATACAATCGCCGCCCATACGCGCACCGACTTCAATTAACCCTATATTTCCCTCTTTGTCAATTTTAAATTCGCTATGGCTCGCCCCGTTTTGTATCCCAAGCGCATCAAGAGCCTTAAAAACAATCGCTTTGGCCTTCTGTTGTATTCTCTGCGGTATGTCTGAAGGCTGTCTATGACCTGTTTCTATATAATGCGGCGCACCGGTTGTAAACTTTTTTGTAAAGGCAAGAAAGGTATGGGCTCCATGATAGGAAATGCATTCACAGCTGTATTCTTGCCCTTCAATAAACTCTTCGATAATCACCCGTTTTTCAAACGCGCTCTGTATAGACAGATCAACCGCCGCCTGCAAATTTTCAGGTGAAAGCACTTTGTAAATTCCCCTGCTGCCGCTGCGGTCGGTTGGCTTGACAATCAACGGGTAACGAAAATCTGCAAGCGCACAAAAATCAACGGATGCCCCCGACCTGATAAACCTGGGCGTAGGAATTTCATTGTTTAAAAACGCTTGACGCATTTCAAATTTATTGGTGCATTTCAGGGAAACGGCATAGGGGTTCCCATTAAGAGAAAGCGCCTGTGCCACGTAGTTTACCGTAGGAACTGCAAGGTCGGAAGCAATGGTTGCAACACCGGACGGGCGTATTGTTTTACAGATGCGCAAAATCTCTTCCTTTTCGGTAATGCTGATCGGATAAAAGAAATTTGCCGTCTTTTTTCCGACCGCTCCATCCTCCCAAGCAAAAACATGCGTTTCAAACCCCAACTCCCTGGCTTTTAAAATCAGGCGGTTTTGAAAATCGTTTGCACCGATAATGACAAGCTTTTTCATATGCCCGCCGCCCTTCCCGGCGTCGCTGTGCCACCCTGCCTGTAAAATGCATGGATATGCTCTGCAACATACGCAATTGTATCTTCCTTTAGCCCATAATACATGGGCAGACGCAGCAGGCGTTCACTCTCTTTGGTGGTGTAGCGGTCTTCCCCGCAAAAGCGGCCGTACTGCTGTCCGGCCGGCGAAGTATGCAAAGGTACATAATGGAACGCACATGCAACTCCCTTGCTTTTTAAATACGCCGTAAGCCGTGTACGTTCCTGAAGGTCTTTGACCTTGATATAAAACATATGGGCATTATGCATACAGTCCTGCGGGATATACGGCAATTGAATTGCACCGCTGTCTGAAAGAGGCTTTAGCTGCGCATAATAGAGCGACCAGCTTTTTAAACGGTCCTGGTTTATCTGCTCCGCCTGTTCAAGCTGCGCCGTCAAAAACGCGGCATTTAAGTCGCTTGGTAAATAAGAGGAGCCTATATCGACCCATGTATATTTATCGACCTGGCCGCGCAAAAAACGGTTCCGGTTTGTCCCTTTTTCACGGATGATTTCCGCACGCTCATACAGGCTTTCATCGCCAAGCAGCACCGCGCCGCCTTCGCCCATGCTGTAATTTTTTGTTTCATGAAAGCTAAAGCAGCCCACATTCCCCAACGTGCCCAGCGCCTGTCCCTTATAAAAAGCCATTACGCCCTGCGCTGCATCCTCCACAACCCGCAGATTGTGCTTTTGCGCAATCTGCAAAATTACGTCCATATTACAGGCAACACCCGCATAATGCACCGGCACGATCGCCCGGGTTTTTTCTGTAATTGCCTGTTCGATCAGGCTTTCGTCCATATTCATCGTATCGGGGCGGATATCGATAAAAACAATCTTTGCGCCGCGCAGAACAAAGGCATTGGCTGTTGTAACAAACGTGTAGGAAGGCATGATCACCTCGTCGCCCGGCCGGATATCCAGCAGGATCGCCGCCATTTCCAGCGCATGCGTGCACGACGTTGTCAACAAAATTTTATTTGCGCCGGTCAATTGGCCCAACAGCTTGGACGCCTTTTGGGTAAAAGGACCGTCTCCACAAATTTTTTGGTTCGAAAGCGCCTGCTGCATATACGTAAGTTCTGTTCCCACATACGGCGGGACGTTAAACGGTATCATAATCCTTCTCCCTTTTATACGGTAATTCCCTCAAAATACAGTTTATTTTACCATATATATAGTGTTTTTACAATACAATTTTAACTTTTTCGCATAAAAAACAGCGCCGTATGAACTCCCCATACGGCGCTGTTTTTATACATCATCCAACACACCTGCGCTTACCGGCACAAAATAATCATGCCCACAGCCGGCGACGTGCAGGTTCATCCTTTTCATACAAAAACTCATGGATCAAAGCGTATGCAACCTTGACATGCGTATATAATGGCTCCAATGAAAAAAAGCCATGTAATACATCCGGCATACGGAACACGGTTACCTTTGTCCCTGCCTTTTCCAAGCGTTGCCCATACGCCTCCCCTTCGTCGCGCAGAGGGTCATATTCTGCTGTTATAATCAGCGTATTGGGCTGTTTTTTTAAATTTTTTGCAAGCAACGGCGCAAAGTAAGGATTATGCAGGTCTTGGTCGCTTCTTTTATAACGTTCCATATCCTCACAGATCTGCGCAGAAGTCAGAATATAATCCGTACCATTTTCGACAACAGAAGAAAACGGCGCGTTTTCCGTATGATCGTTGTTGGTCACAGGGTATAATAAAATCTGCTTTTGCACTGAGAAAAGTCCCTCCTCCTGCGCACGCAGAGACACTGCCGCGGCCAGGTTTCCGCCAAAGCTGTCGCCAATTAACGCAATATCTGCAGGATCCACACCCAACTGTTCGGCGTGTGCATAAAGCTCCCGCGCCGCTGCATAGCAGTCGTCCAATCCTTTTGGAAAAGGATTTTCCGGCGTTGGGCTGTATTCCACCGAAAATACCCTGCAAAAATTATAAACCGCCAAATTTGCGCACATAAAGCGATAAGCCTCTGCACTTTCCTCCGTCCACCGGCTGCTATGAAAAAACAAAAGAATTTTTCTGCCTTTTTGCTTTACAGGGGTATATACATGGACCTGAACGTTCCGCCCGTCGCTTACAACTTTTTGCCCCCATGCTTCGCACAAAACCTGTTTGGAGGACAACGAAGCATCCGTCTGTTCAAACGAGCAATACAGCTTATGCATTTTCTGTATATCCACACCCGAAGGCATAAAGGCTCGCAGTATCGAACGAATCGCCCTGATTAGCATAATACCCATCCTTTCGCATGAAAAAACAAATCATATATTTTCAATCTCATAATACTACTATCCACAAGAATAATCAAGTATGAATATTAAATAAATATAAATTATGTTGTAAAAAATATGTCGTTTTTTCTGGCTTTTCATAAAATATGAAAAAGTACAGTAAAACCAATGTTTTCACAGGAAGAAAATGCGAGCCTTGTTTTATATGCACCCAGTATGTGCACGTCAGCGTTTTTTGTACATAAAGCAAAAACGCAGCGCCTTACCGCCAAAACCTGTAAGCTGCCAGCACACATTTAATATTTCAGCATTGTGCGGTTAAAGCCAAGCGTAGGGCGGTATTCAAAAAACACAGCTTGCTCTTTTACAAGGCATAAATCCTTTTCTTCTTGCTTTGCTCCATTCGATTCAAAAACGGCCGGATCAAAGCTTTTTCCGTCATCGCGGATAATCACGCGCAGTGTTTCTGGTTCCTGTGCAATGTACACCTCTATGCTGCAGCGCTTTTTATTGCCGCCATGCTCCATTATATTTGTCACAAGCTTGTCCACCGCCAAAAGCGCTTTGTTCGCCTTGTTTGCATCCACGCCGTTTTTCTGCAAATACGCCTTTGCCTGCAAATGTGTGTGAGAAAGGTTCTGTAAAGTCCCCGTAAAAGAACGTATAAACACAGGGCCCTGTTTTTTGAGCAACAAAAACCTACTTAGGCCCTTTTTTCCGGCCTGCAGCGCCGACATAGAAAGCCAAAGCAACAGTGTTAAAATTTCCGCCGTCAGATACCCAAGCCACACACCGTTGAGCCCCCAAAAAACAGTAAACAAAAGCGCACAGGCAAGCAACGCCACCAGACAACGGCATAAAACGATCATGGCTGAAAGAACGCGCTTTTCTGTCGACTGGTAAAAATAGCTCATTAAAACATTGTAGGTCATCAGTAAAATAGCCGGCGCGTAAATGCGCGTGGCCACCACGGCGCCCTCTAAAATTGCAGGATCGGTCACGCCAAACAGCCGTGCAAACGGCTGTGGAAAAGTTTCTAACAACAAAATTACCGTGCCGCAGATTACCGCTGCCGTTTTATAGGCAATGCACATGGTTTGGCGCATTAGGCTGCCGTTTTTTTCCCCATGGTACACACTGACCATAGGCTGGATGGTTTGGCTCATTCCTTCAAAAATGGCCAAGGCAACTACAGAAATATTATATATTACAGTATATATAACCATTCCTTCCGTGCCGGAAATTGAGACAATCAGATTGTTGAATATTAAAATGACAAAAAACTGGCAGCTAAAGGTCAAAGAGGTGCTCGCTCCGCTTTTGAGCACACGCAGAACCTGCCCGGGGGAAATTCCTTTCGGTACAAAGGACAGCGTATTTTTTTCAGAGAAAAAATGCATGGATATAATTACGGCGCTTAATCCCTGGGCAATGACCAGCGCCCACGCAGCGCCTGCAATCCCTATGATCGGGACAAGTACAAGATCTAAAACAATATTTGCAAGTATGGCAATCAACATGCCAAACATAGAAAGCCGTGCCCTTCCATCGCTTCGCACATAAAAAGCAATGCACGTATTATACAGTACAACCGGAAAGCCACCTAAAATGACCACCGCGTATTCTTTTACATATTGGTAGGTTTCTGCATTTGCACCCAAAATCTTGACAATACCATCAATAAAAACAACGCATACGATCCCCAGCAAAAAGCCAAACAGCGTGACCGTAGAAATAGCCGTTGTAAAAATTTTATTGACAGAATCGCGGTCACCACGCCCCATATCGATATTCATAGCGGTGGCGCCGCCGACTGCAAAAATAATGGCAATGGTATTGATAAACATAAAGACGGGGGATGTAAAGGTCACTGCCGAAAGCGCCGCTTCCCCCATAATATTGCCTACTATAACCGTGTCGGAAAAAGCGCCAACGGCAGAGAGCAAATTGGTCAGGATTGTCGGCACCAGCATACGAAAGAAATTTTTTCGAACCAATGTATCAGGCATGTTGCAAGCTCACCACATTTCTCACCTTACCGCCGCCTTAAATGCTTTATAAGCACGGATAAAACCACCGTTGTTGTTCATGATTTTGTGAATTTAAATCACTATAGCTTGATTTTTATTTTATATGATATGCACACATAAGTCAAAACATTTTTCCCGAAAAATGCATGCTTGTGCTGCTTTTTGCCGTATGCTTAATCGCTTACTTTTTGCCATTATTCGAATAGTGCAATGTGTATTTTAAGGAAACGTAAATAAATTTTGAATTTCCTGTTTTTCGCTTGATTTTGCGTGTACGGCTTATATAATAGGCATAGGTGCTATATTGATTTTGAAAGAGGGATTACTTCTATGCTGTATACGCTTCGGCAAAAATTATTGACCTTTATGTCCGGCAGAAATGGGGTTGACCGGCTGTGCTTTGCGCTGCTGATCCTTTACCTGATCCTGGGAGCTGTCAACCTGTTTTTCAGAACGCCGGTTTTGCAGATTTTGATGCTGCTTGTTCTGGTGTACCTGGTTTTTCGGATTCTTTCCAAAAACGTGTACCGCCGCTCCCTGGAATGCGAAAAGTTTGATTATATATGGAAAATTGTAAAAAACGCATGCAAAACACCCTATTTGCGGCTGCGCGACATAAAAACGCACCGGTATCGCAAATGCCCTGCGTGCAAAGCGACCCTCCGTCTTCCCAAAAAGAAAGGTAAGCACACGGCCATATGCCCAAAATGTAAAAACGAATTTCCTGTAAATATCCATTTCTAAAAATGTGATACAAATAACCCGGCGAGCTTTACAAAAGCCGCCGGGTATTGTTTTTCCCATTCTATTTAAGGCGCGCAAGATACTGGCAGTATACGTATACGTTCTGGATTTTTTTCGCTTCCACCCCATCGTCCGCTGTAATGACAGGCTGCGTTTCAGATGGCGTGATATAAAGCTTAAATACAATGGCATCCTGCCCAACACGCATATTGCGTATATGTTTATAAGGAAAATTTCTTTTTGAAACGTTCAGGTAGTCGAAAATAACTGTTTCAATGTCGTTGTTTGAAAAGCAGCGCAGCACGTCTTCTTCGTCGTGCACATCGATAATCGCCCGCGCTTCTTCAAACGATAGGTTTTCACATTTGAACTCCCCTTCGTTCAAAACGGACATCATATTGCTGTTGTCCAGCAACAGTAATGGTTTGCTCAACATATCTGCCATAGAAAAATCCCCCTTTTAAAAAAATCACAGAAAACGCGCACAAGCGGCCTTCAGCTATGTTTTTTTCAAATGCCGTATTTTTTGCATTTTCTTTAAAAAAAGAATACCATAGAATTCTTTTATTTGCAAGATTTACAAAGAAATTTTTCCATATTTTTTATTTTTATGCAAATTATAAAGCAAAGCACTACTTTTTTGCAATCCTTATACCAGTATTATGCATTTTATGATTCTCCAAAAACATCTTTCCAGCGCTGTAACACCTGGCTTGCCTTTAAACGATCCTACCGCCGTTTATCACCAAATATATACGATATGGCCTCTCTTGCATGCGGTACGCTTCTTAAGCTGCAATGCCTTTTAACTTTACAGCACAGTTGTAAATGGACGGCTTTTATCCCTTGCAAGTGTTTTTATGCCTGAACAAAGCGCCTCTACCCACATGACAACGGCGATAGAGGCAAAAGCATGCTCAAGGAGCTGCCAGCATTTTTCCGCAGATTTTAGAGAATATTCGGCTTTGAACCGTAAACGCTAGAAGCGGGAGGAATGCTATGCATTACAAGGATCTGCACGAACTGATTCAAAAAAGTTTAAGCAGCCGAAAATTTTTTCTTTCACTTCCAATTGAAACGCAATACAGGCTGCATAAGCATAACGCGTACATCCATTCGGCGGCACAACTGCACAGCAGATTAAACGCCATACAGGACTGTACGCGTCTGGAAAAGCTTGGAAAATGGGACACAACAAACAAGGAAAACCGCTTTTTTTAAAATTGCGCTGCTTTATAAGCAGCGCAATTTTTTGTCTGGTTTATATGACTTCCACATAACGGTATTGCGGTTTTAGTCGCAATATCCGTCTACTTCTTATCGTTTTACCTATTCATGCGGCGCACACGTTATCTGTAAGAATTTTGCAGAATGCGCAATGCATCTGCGTCGCTTAAAGGTACACGGTCATAGGCAAACAGACAGCCCATGGTATCTCTAGCGTTATAAACATACTGTGCAAGCGTATCTTCCCGCATACCATATTCGCTCATTTTAATCGCATCCACGCCGCAATCCTTTTGCAGCTTTACAAGCGCCGTTACAAAATCTTCTGGTGAAGATGCATTTTCGGCACCCAACGCCTTTGCCATCTGGATCATGCGCATATCCACAGCGCCCGTGGATGCAAAATGGGCATAATACGCCCGGCTGATTGCAAGCAAGGCTGCGCCATGTACAAAATCGGGGTGATATGCGCTGATTGCATGCGCCAGGCTATGCTCCGAAGTGCAGCCGGACAAAGATTCCACCATACCGGAAAGCGTGTTTGCAAGCGCAACCTCTTCCCTTGCATGCAAATCGTTGCCATCGCGCACTGCTTTTGAAAGGCTTTTACCAATATATTCTATTGCTTTAAGCGCATACAGATCGCTGATTGGGCTGGCTTTTTTATTTAGATACCCTTCCGTGCTATGGAACAGTGCGTCAAAGCCCTGGTAAGCCGTAAGTTTTGGCGGCACTGTACGCATGATTTCCGGATCTACAATGGAAAGGACCGGGAAGGTTTTATCATACCCTCCGCCTATTTTTTCGTTCGTTTCTGCCTTTGTGATAACGGTCCAGGGGTCCGCCTCTGTGCCTGTTCCCGCAGTCGTTGTAATTGCAACGACCGGCAGTGGATCGTTTAAAACCGGCAGGTCTTTCCCGCTGCCGCCAGAGATATAATCCCAATAATCCCCATCGTTTGTTGCCATGATGGCAATTGCCTTGGCGGAATCTATAGCACTTCCGCCGCCAATCCCAATAATAAAATCCGCTTTCTGCGCTTTGGCAACTGCAGCGCCCTCCATGACATGCTCTTTTACAGGATTCGGTAAAATCTTGTCATATAAGACATATTCTACGCCGCTCAGTTTCAACTCATTTTGTAATGTTTCCAAATAACCGTACTTTTTTACGGAAGTTCCGTTGGTGGTTACAAGCAGCGCCCTCTTCCCAGGCAGCTGCTGTTCGTGTAAACGCCTGAGTACGCCGCTGCCAAAGACAATTCTTGTAGGGATAAAATATGTAAAATTCATATCACGCACTCCTTTTTATATTATTTTTATAATAATTGTAATACGCCGCAAAATAAAAAGCAAGCAGGTCTATGCAAAAACTCCACCCTTCTGCAAAAAGACTTCCCGGCGCCCGCTTATAAAATTATCTTTCCACAGACGCATAAGCAGGCACCGTTGTTTATGCAATAAACACCGCTGTATGCAGCGCACCCGGTACGGCAAACGCCGCACCGGGTGCGCCAGGCCAATTTTGCTTTACGGCCCTTTTCTTTTCGTATTTTGGATCTATACAAATAAGCTTATTCCGGCTTGCTTGTGTAAAGTGTATAATCGCTGCTCTGCTTGTTTGGACGTTCCACGTTCATAACAATCCAGATATCGCTGTCAACATCTGTAATATCGTTCGTCTGCGCCGTATTGGCGTTTGCTCCGCCAATGCTCAAAACGCAGCTAAAAACGCCGCCGCATTCAACTGTAATTGCATACCATCCATCGTCCTGCAACGTCATTTCTGTACCGGGCCAGTCTCCCAGCAGGAAGCCGTTGTAATCATCCCATGCATGCAGCGTGGGCGTCCAGGTTGCGCCTTCCTGCAGCTTCACATAAACAGTTCTGCTGATTTTGGCCTCATTGTAATAATAGTTAACTTGCGTATCACCGTTTGTAAACAGGCCTGCTTCATTTTCAGGAAGCTTGGTCTCGTCCAGGTCATAATATGGCACGGACTTTGCTTCTGTCTGGTAGCTTTGGCCCGTACGGCCTTCCAGAACCGTTGGATCTGCAACTTTTTCACCGGTTTCAGAATCAAGATAGTTTACGGTTACTGTCCCAATACCATTGACAAACACTTTTGCAATTGTCTTCTGGTAAATCAGCACATCCTCTACAGAAAGCTCGCCGTCACAGTTTACATCTGCAACTGTCTGCTGCTCCTCTGTAAGCTGCTCCTGACGCGCAATCGCTTTTTGCAGCAGAAGAACATCCTCTGTAGATACATCGCCATCGCCGGTGATATCCTGTGCTTTGAGCGTATAGAGCTCGTAGGTATAGGTCAGCGTCTGATCTTCCTCCGTAAACGTACCGGATGTTTCTTCCGGTGCAGAAACTACATCGTAACGCAGCGCCAGGGAAGAATCCGGTGTTGCTTCAAAGTAAGTTCCGATTGTCCCCGTCAGTACATCTGTGCTGAGTACGTCGCCGGACTGTGCTTCTACATGGTTGATTGTTACCTGTCCCTTTGTTGAGGGAATTGCCGCTGTATCAAAGGATTCCTTATCAACAAGGATCAGTGCGCTGGAAGCAGGCACTGTCACTGTGCTGCCGGATACCTCGCCCAAATTCTTTACGCCCGCTGACTGGTCATTTGCAACAATAACCCAATCTGTGGGCAGCGCGCCGTTGCTCTGCAGGGTAACCTCCTGAGCTTCTGCATTGTTGTTAAAGCAGACAGCAACGGTTTTCCACGGTTGTGTTTCGTCATAAATCGTATAAGCAATTACACCTGTTGGGACGCCTGTTATATCTTTCATATTGTTCTTAACTGTATTGGTGGTAGGATCCCTGAACGGTGCATAATTGTTTCTAAGTTCAATCATGCCGGAATAATAAGCAACCAAATCTTTATACTCTACAACCCTGCTCCAATCCAGCATATTGATATCAGCAGAAGACATATAGCTGTTATGGTCGCCATATTTTGTCCTAGCAAATTCTTCACCGGCAAGAATAAACGGAATACCCTGCGAAGAATAAACAATTGCTGCATTCAGCTTGTTCATTGCAACCAAGTCTTCATATCTCTGTGGATAATTCTCCGCTACTTCGCCCTTAACAGAATTTACCAGCCTGTCATACAACGTATGGTTATCATGCGCAGACGCATATGTGACAGTTTGTGTAGGTGCTTTAGACGTCCATGCACCGCCGCCGACATTTGCCTTAATGCCATTCTTTACTGCGCTAACCTTACTGTTGTTGCCCTGGATATAGCCTTTTTCTGTTGCGTTAAATACGCTGCCCTTGATGCCGTCCCTGATTTCGTCATTAAAGAAGCCGATTCTTTCACTTAAAGAAGCAGAGTTCTTCTGGGATGCAAGCGGAGGACAATCTGCATCTGTTGAGGTGGAGCTCATATCCCAGCCTTCACCATACATAAGCAGTCTTGTGTCAATTTCGTCCAGAGCGGCGCGGATCTCGTTCATTGTCTGTGAGTCATGCAGGCCCATGAGGTCAAAACGGAAGCCGTCGATATGGTATTCATCTGCCCAGTATTTAACAGATTCCACCATGTACTTTCTGTACATTTCACGCTCGGAGGCAGTATCGTTGCCGCAGCCGGATGCGCTGGACCATGTATTTGCGTCTGCGCCAAAGCGATAATAATAGTACGGCACTGTCTGCTGGAACCAGGAATCGGTCACATAGGTATGGTTGTAAACAACGTCCATGATAATACCGATCCCGTTGTCATGCAGGGCTTTAACCATTTGCTTGACTTCGTTTATTCTTACATTGCCGTCATACGGGTTCGTAGAATAGGAACCTTCCGGTACATTATAGTTTTTCGGATCGTAGCCCCAGTTGAACTGTGTATCATCGCCGGTTTCATCTATAGAGCCAAAATCATAAAACGGGTTGATATGTACATACTTTACGCCAAGCTCTTTTAAATAATCAATACCGGTTTTGTATTTGCCTTCGCTTTTATAGGTTGTGCCCGTTTCTGTAAAGGCAAGATATTTACCCCTGTTTGCTTCAGAAATTCCGGATTCAGGATCATAAGAAAAGTCTTTTACATGTACCTCCCAAACAGAAGCGTCTGTCTGGTTCTGTACAAGCACATAATTGTCGTCTTCCCAGCCTTCCGGGTCTGTAGAATCCAGGTCGACAACCATGCCTCTGTCCCCGTTTACACCTACAGCCTTCGCATAAACGTCTACTACTTCGCGCGTGGTACCGTCGTTTGTAACAGAGTATGTGTAATAAACGTTTTTCTGATCTCCTTCTACGGTTGCGGCCCATATGCCGTTTTCTTCCGTATAGGTCATGTCGGTTGTGGAAATCTTTGCAGCGCCCTCTTCACTGTCGCTGCCTGTTGTGTAAAGGTTCAGCTTTACATCACTTGCTGTTGGCGCCCACACCTTAAAAGTTGTAGATTCCGGTGTGTATACCGCGCCCAGATCGTCCCCATCATATGCCCGCTGATCAAGGGCCGCAGCTTCTTCTTCAAAGAAATTGCCGGTGGCCGCAAATGCAGTAGGCATACAGAAAACGCCGGCAATCATAAGCAATGAAAGCATGACTGCCATAACTCTCCTGATTTTCACTTCAATTCCTCCTTAAAATAATGTTTTGTTTATAATCATTTCTGCAAGGCAGAAAAAATTATCCTGGAAATGTTTCTATTTTTTATTTTTCCGTTTTTTATAAAAGACAAAGCCCGCAATGGCAACAACCGCCGCAGCCGCGGCTCCCAGCAGCCACAGAACGCCATGACCTGTAAAGAATTGCGCGCCGGCACCCGTTTGCTGCTGTGCAGTGGAAGAGGCCTGCGCTTGTGAAGCGTCTTCCTCTACCGTGCCGGCAGCATTTTGCAACACCTGCTGTAAAGAAAGGTCTGCGTCCAATTTTACGCGTGCAAAGCTTTCTTTGTCCACCAAAACCATGGCGCTGCTTCTGGGAAGCACTGCCTTCCCGTCGGTAATTTCTCCCAGGCTTGTAAGCCCGGCGCTCTGCCCGTCAGCCACGATCACCCAGTCTTTATTTGCGGCTGCGCCTTCTAATTGAACCGTGACGTCTTTATCTGTATTAGAGTTCAGCAGCACGGTCACTGCATCCCACTGCGTTGCGTTGGTGACGGTATTTTCCAATGTATAAGCAACAACATGCTTGTCCGTATTTTCATAGAATACCATATGCGCAACAGAAGTATTGTCGTCTTGTGTAAACGGCGCAAAATTATTTCGAATTGCCAGCAGCCCCATATAATAGGCGGCAAGATCTCCGTAAAGCGCCAGGTTGTTCCAATCTATTTGGTTGAGCTGCACACTGGACTGATAGCTGTTATGGTCGCCATCTTTGGAACGGGCCATTTCTTCGCCAGCCAGCATAAAAGCAATCCCCTGGCTTGTCAGCAAGGCACACGCCCCCAGCTTGTTCATCTGCACAAGCTGCTCATTGCGCGCTCTGTAATCTTCTTTTTCCCCCAATACCGAGGCCACCAGTTTATCGTATAAGGTCATATTGTCATGGCAGGACATATAGGAGACAGTCTGAGATGGCTGTCGCGCCCATTCATCCGTGGCTGCTTTAATCCCTTTTTTTACAAGACTTGGCGCTCCCCTGCCCTGAATAAAGCCAATATCTGCAGCCTGAAAATTGTCTCCTTTTAAAATATCACGCATACCGTCGTTAAACGCGCCGATGCGCTCGTTTAAAAGGTGCATATTGTCCTGGCAGGCCATGGTAGCGTCTGTAGCCTGCGCCATTTCCCATGCCTCGCCATACATAATCAGTTTCTCGCCGTTTTCAAAGCTGTCAAGCTTTTCACGTATGGCATTCATTGTTTCAACGTCGTGCAGACCCATCAAGTCAAACCGAAAGCCGTCAATATGATATTCTTCCACCCAATAGGCAACAGAATCGACCATAAATTTCCGATACATGGCGCGTTCGGAAGCGGTATCGTTCCCGCAGCCGGAGCCGTTGGCCCAGGAGCCGTCTTCATGAAAGCGGTAATAATAATTGGGCACGGTTTTATTAAAGAAAGAATCTTCCCCTGTATAGGTGTGGTTGTATACCACATCCATTACTACGGCAATTCCCGCGTCATGCAACGCCTGAATCATCTGCTTTGCTTCGCGAATGCGCACAGCGCCATCATATGGATTGGAGCTGTAGCTGCCCTCCGGAAGATTATAATTTTTAGGGTCGTAGCCCCAGTTAAATGCTTCCTGATCGTCTGTTTTGCTTTCATCCACAGAGCCAAAATCATAAAAAGGATTGATCTGTACGCAATTCACACCCAGAGCTTTTAAATAATCCACACAGGTTGGAACCTCACCTTCTCCGTTGAGCGTTGTTCCTTCTTCTGTAAAAGCCAGATATTTGCCCCTGTTGTCTTGCGATACGCCGGAGGAAGGACTGCTGGAGAAATCCTTAATATGCACCTCCCATACCGTGGCCTGTGTCTGGTGGTCAAACAAAATATGCCTGTCGTTTTCCCAATTGTCCGGATCGGTCGCGTCCAGATCAACCACCATACTGCGCTCCCCGTTAACACCCGCCGCCTTCGCGTAAATATCCGCCGTTTCGTTGGTCTTTCCTTCCACTGTTACAAGATACGTATAATAAACACCGTTCAGGTCTCCCTGTTTTGTTACAGTCCATACGCCGTTTTCCGGATTGTACTCCATAGGCGACTGCGCGATCAGCCCGGCATTTTTCTCCTGATCACTGCCGGTTTTATACAGCTTAAGTTCTACCTTTGAAGCCGTAGGCGCCCATACTTTGAACACTGTGTTTTCAGGGCTGTAAACAGCGCCGAGATCGTCGCCTTCGTAAGCAAGCTTGTCCAGCTGGCGCGCCTGCGAAGTGTAATCCTCCTGTGCATGTGCCTCACGCGTTACGCCAACTGCAGAAAAAGTCAACATAAAAGCCACCGCCCCCGCAATCAGTTTTTTTAGCACCGGAAACCCTCCTAAAACAGAAAATACTTATAGAACAGGCCTGAGTTCATCCCGTCTGCAAGAGAAAACATACAGGTTTTTGGGTATAGATAAGCTTACATATTCCGTTGTATTATTTTAACATTTCAACCCTATATAGAAATTCCAAAAGGGAATAATATGTATCTTGAATTGAAAATTTCTTTCTTAAATATTGTTGATAATTGCTAAAACCAATGGGTCCCATTTCTATAGAAAATTGTGATAAGTACAAAAAAGTCTTTACTAAAGGCATATATTATGCTATAATGAGTGGGAAATTTTATAAACAAGGAGGGTTTGCATATGACAAAAAAGGAAGCATTTCCCACCTATAAAGGTAAACCGCTTGTGCGCTGCGGGGACGTTCTTTTTTACGGCAACATGGATGAGCGCTATGTGATACGACTTCAAATAAAAACAAAAAAAATGGTCAACGATCTGGAGGTTGCCGACAAGGTTGCCGTGCAGCTGATGTGTACTGATCCGGACATCAGCCCACGCAAACAGGTTGTAAAGTCCAGTGAAAAAAATGGATTGTACCTTGCTATGGATATTGGAGAAATCTGGTTAAACAGAGCGTTGAAAGAGAAAAACGCACAATAAACGCAAAAGCTTTTGCAGGTGACGCTTGCAAGGGCTTTTTTACGTGGCAGAGCTTTTATGTTAAATCCTGCTGTGTATATTATAAAACTGACCAAATATGGAAAAGGAGGTACAAATATGGCTTTGCCGGACATAAAAAAAACTGTGCAGCGCGTTACACAGATCTTTCAATCGGAAAAAAAGCTTCGTATTACCGCTTGCTGTTTGCTTTTGGTTGCCGCTTTTTCTCTTTTTCTGCCGTTTGCCGGGGTAGCATCTGAAATATCCATAACAGGTGCAAAAGGCAATAAACTGGAATTCTTAAGCCCCGAGCAGCCGGTCACAGAATTTTCCGGATGGGATCTGCTTTCTCGGAAGGATCTCAGGGAGTATAAGCTATTTGGTACGGAAATTGGTTCTTATGATTTATTTGGCGTCAACATATACGATCTTCTGCTGAACGGTTTACCGGATTATGGTGTTTTACAGGTAGCTGACGAATTTTTTAATTCTGATTTGACAAACCTGCTTACAGATGAAAAGATCCGCAACTTTTGTACCGAGCATTTAGGGCAATTCGGCACGGCGCTTGTTCCGTTTATGGATACGCTTAGCAGTATGGTGGACGAAACGAAAGACCTTGTAGAAACCGCCAGTGAAATTGTCGACAGCTTACGCCAGACCTTTGGCAGTTTCCGCACGGGCATGCAACAGCTATTAACGGGAAAAGCCATTATGGAAACTGCTTTTACAGCCCTGTGCCTTTTATTACCCTTGGGTATTTGCCTGCTGCTTGTGAAAAAGCTTTCGGCAAAGCCCGCCGCCATTATAATTACCATCTTATTTTCTGTTTTTGTTCTGTTTGGCGTGGCTTTGCTTGTTATAAACGCCATTGTAAACGGCAGTCTTTCTTCTTTTACAGATGGCGCGCGACAGTTTTTAGATACTTTGCTTTCAGAATATGCCCCAAACCTGAAAGGAATCTTTTATTTTCTGGGATGGGACGGCAGCGGCGTACTGACGCTAAATGTCTATGCCTACTGCGGCGCAGGATATTATATTGGCCTGGTTGCGCTGGGCCTTTCTGCAATGTTTTCTTTTTTATCTTATAAAAAAGAAAGGCAGCTTTCTGCAAAGCAGCCTGCTCAAAAGGATCATATCTTGTAAAAACAGACGCAAGGCCCACCGGATGATGACCGACGGGCCTTGCGCATATTTTATGAAAAATAATCAGTCACTGATGTAGGGAAGCAACGCTAAATGCCTTGCTCTTTTAATTGCAACTGTAAGCGCACGCTGATGGTGTGCACATGTTCCGGTTACCCTTCTGGGAAGAATTTTTGCCCTTTCTGAAAGAAAACGGCGAAGCCTCGCTATATCTTTATAGTCAATTGTTTCAACCTTATCTACGCAAAAAGCGCAAACCTTCCTGCGGCCCTTGCGTCCGCCCCGGCGGTTATCTCTTTCCGGTTTTTCAGCCATTTTTATCGCTCCTTTATACAAAATTGTGTTGGGAAATATATCGACTTAAAACGGTAAATCGTCATCCAAAGGCATTTCTTCAAAGTCGCCGGTCGTTCCACTTGTATATGCAGGCGCAGGCGCCTCTGCCGGAACGGAAGGCTGTGCAAAACCGCCGCCCTGGGCAGCGCCGCTATTGCGGCGGTCGCCGGTAAAATAGACATTATCGGCCACTACCTCAAACGCTGTGCGGTTGTTGCCGTTTTTGTCCTGATACTGGCGCGTCTGGATCGAACCATCCAATGCAATAAGCTGTCCTTTGGTAAAATACCTGCAAACAAATTCTGCCCGCTGCCTCCAGCAGACAATATTGATGAAGTCCGCCTGGCGTTCTTCGCCCTGCTTTACGTAATTGCGGTCCACCGCAATGCTGAAGCTGGTTACAGATATGCCCGACGGCGTTGTTTTAAGCTCAGGATCCGCAGTTAACCTGCCCATTAAAATTACCTTATTCATTTCCTGTCATCCTTCTTTCCCGGTGGCATCTACTCGATCAATTTTCTTCTTTTCTTACGATCAGGCTACGCAGAATGCCGTCTGTGATCTTATAGCGCCTGTCAAGCTCTGCGGGGAACTGTGCTTCGCATGTAAAATTAAAAAGCACATAATAGCCTTCCGCCTCTTTGTTGATCAGGTATGCAAGCCTGCGCTTGCCCCATTCGTCAACACTTTCAAGAGTGGCATGCTTTTCAATGAGCGCTTTAAATTTTTCAATCAGCGCCTGGATTTCTTCCTCGCTAAGCTTTGTAGAAATCACCATCACAGATTCATAAGAATGCGTTATTGCCATCTTTCTGCACCTCCTTTTGGACTTTGGCCCCGCTAAGCGGAGCAAGGATCTGATGTTCAGGTCCGAGGGCTGCACCCCGGCCATACACCCTGCCTGTAATATACTTACAGACATAACAGGTTAATTATAGCAATGGTGCAGATTCCTGTCAAGACTTTTTTAAATGTGCAAAGCCCTCGCCGGTGATTTCCCCGGCCTCGCCCACAATAATAAAGGCATTGGGGTCTATTTTCCTTACCAAATCGTACGTTTTATAGACTTCATTGCGGCGCAATGCGCAGAGCAAAATTTGGCCCTCTTCATTGCTGTAGCCGCCTGTGGCCCTGATTTTGGTCAGTCCGCGGCTGATCCCCGTTAAAATGGCCTTTGCAATTTCTTCATTTTTACCGGAAATGATAAACATCATCTTTCCGGCTCCCAGGCTGGTGCCGTAAATGAGCATGTCGATCAGCCTTGTGCTGACAAAAATACTGATCACGGCATACAGCGGGCTTTCCAGATTTCCATAAACCAGCGCCGCCGCTACAATGACAAGCATGTCGGTCAATAAAATCAGCTTGCCCATTGAAAGTGCAGGGTACCGCCTGTTTAAAAGCCTTGCAATAACGTCTGTGCCGCCTGTTGTACCGCCTCGTATAAAAACAAGCGCCAGCCCTGCGCCGGAAAAAATACCGCCAAAAATGCTTGCAAGCATTTTATCGCCCGTATAGGCCGGTACAAAGGGCGCCAGCAGGTCGATCATAACAGATACCAAAACGGTGGAGACAACCGTTTTCCCAAGAAATTTCCAGCCGAACTCAATTGCACCCCAAATGAAAAGCGGAATATTCAAAATAAGCACCGCCGTACCGATGGGCATGCCGAACAGAAAGTTTAACAGCGTGCCAATGCCTGTCAGCCCGCCGGGTGCAATATCGTTAGGCGCGGTAAAAATATCCACCGACAGTGCATATAAAATGCTGCCTGCCAAAAAGAAAATGCCGTCAAGCAGCAGGGATTTTCTGTTAAGCGCCGTTATATTCATGCAATAACCTCCCGTCTGATTTTAGAAAAACATATAAAAAGCGCGCCGCATAGAAAAGCGGCGCGCTTTCTGCGTGCTTCCATACTCCCTACCTATATTTTACAGCGTATAACGGCATTTATGTACATCCTTATCAAATTGACAGCAAGGAGAAAAGCTCCCTTAAGCGTTCGATCTGCCCCTTCAGGTATAAATAGCCCCAAAGCGCTTCCAGACCCGTTGCAGTGTGGTAATCCGCGCTGCTTGCGCTTTTGGGCGGGCGGCTGTGGGCGTTTCTGCCCCGCTTATAAACCGCCGTTTCCTCTTCTGTCAGCACAGGCAAAAGCTTTTCTGCGTTTTTGGCCTGCGTTTGGCAGCAAACCGCCTTTACCTTTTCCGCATTTAAAATACCTACCGGGCTGTTTGCCCGGCAGACAAGCGCTTCCCGCACCATCAGGTCAAACACCCCGTCGCCAATAAATGCAAGCGTCAAGGGGCTGTACTGGCTGGGATCGCACGCCATGTTTAAAAGTCTTTCCATTTTTGTCCCTCCGCATTGCAGGATCTATTCGACAAAATCAAAATCCAGGTCGTAAATGGAAACCGTATCGCCCTCCTGAACGCCGGCCCGGCGCAGCGCGTCGATCACGCCTGCGTTGATCAGCACGCGCTGAAAATACTGCAGGGATTCGTAATCGTCAAAATTTACGCTGCGCATTACGTTTAACAGCCACTTTCCCTCTACGACATAAATACCGTCAACAACACGGACGGTCACTTCGCGCCTGCCTATTTCCTCGGCCTGCTCCACAGGTGCGGGCTCGGCCTCATAACGGATGATCGGCGGCAGCTTGCTTAAGCTTTCGTAGATTTTATTTAAAAGCTCGTCTACACCGTGGTGGATCGGCGCCATAATCGGGAAAAAGGCATAGCCCTTTTCTTCTACAAAATGCCTGAATTCTTCAATCTGCTCGTCGGTTGCAAGGTCGCATTTATTGCCTGCCACCAGCATCGGGCGCTTTGCAAGCTCCGGGTTGAAGGCTGCAAGCTCTTTGTTGATGATTGCAAAATCCTCCTTTGGGTCGCGGCCCTCGCTGCCTGCAATATCCACAATATGCACCAGCAGCCTGCAGCGCTCCACATGGCGCAAAAACTGGTGTCCCAAACCCACGCCCTGGCTTGCGTCTTGAATCAGCCCGGGGATGTCGGCCATTACAAAAGATGCGCCGTCCCCCATCCTGACCACGCCCAGCACCGGCGTAATGGTCGTAAAATGGTAATCTGCAATCACCGGCTTTGCTTCGCTGACCACCGAAATCAGCGTGCTTTTGCCCACATTTGGAAACCCGACCAGCCCCACGTCCGCTAAAAGCTTAAGCTCCAGCTGCACGTCAAATTCTTCGCCGGGCAGTCCGGGCTTTGCAAAACGCGGCACCTGCCTTGTCGGGGTGGCAAAATGGATATTCCCCCAGCCGCCGTTGCCGCCGCGCGCCACGATTACAGGCTCGTCGCCGGAAATGTCCGCCATAATCCGCCCGGTTTGCACTTCCTTGACAACCGTTCCCCGGGGAACCCGGATTACAAGATCCGGCGCACTCTTCCCGCTGCGGCGGGCAGCCCTGCCGTTTTCGCCCTTTTGCGCAAGATATTTTCTTTTATAGCGGAAATCAGCCAGCGTGGAAAGGTTGTCGTCGGCTACAAAAACAACGTTGCCTCCCCTGCCGCCGTCGCCGCCGTCGGGCCCGCCGGCGGCCACATACTTTTCCCTGTGGAACGAAACGTGGCCGTCGCCGCCGTCGCCTGCTTTTATATAAATCTTTGCCGCGTCTACAAACATAGCATTCCTTCCCTTTTTCTTTTAAATATCCGCAATTCCGTAAAGCGTGCGAACCTCCATAAGCCCTTCCTTTACCTCTTCGCGTGAAAAGCCGTGTTCTTCCAGATATTCGTCCGTCAGATCGTTGAGCTGGCTGTAAAAGTCAATGGCAATTTCCAGATATTCCAGGTTTTCCCCATGGCCTATACGTTCAAACAGCAGGTTTTCCGCCTGGTTGAGCTTGCCCTGCCGGAGCAGCGTTTTCAGCTCCAGATATAAAAGCCCTTCATCGGTAATATTGCCGTTTTCGTCTGTGATAACCTCATAAATGGTTGTTTCTTTATGAAAAAACAGTTTTGCAAGAAAGCGGCCAAGCTCTTCAACCTGGCGCATCATCCAGTCGTTTTGAAACATATGCCTCACCTTCTAAAAGGGCAGCCGTGGGCGTTTGCCGTTTTGGGCAGCGCGCGGCCAAAGCAGGCATGCCTCCTGCCTGTTTGCCCTGTAAAAAAACAAGGGCGGAAACCCGCCCTTTGATCGCTATTGGAAAACGTATTGCGCAAGCAGCTTACTGCTCGTTATATACGCTTACACGTTTGCGGTCGCGTCCTACACGTTCAAAGCGGACCGTACCGTCCACCAGTGCAAACAATGTGTCGTCAGAGCCTCTGCCGACGTTGTTGCCGGGATGGATATGCGTGCCGCGCTGCTTAACAAGAATATTGCCGGCAAGCACAAACTGCCCGTCTGCGCGCTTTACGCCAAGACGCTTGGATTCTGAATCACGCCCGTTTTTGGTCGAACCCATCCCCTTTTTATGTGCGAACAACTGAATGTTGATTTTAATCATGACCTTACACCTCCGTATAATTTACACTGATATAATCCGGATATTGCTCTTCTAAAGAGAGCATATGCAGCTTAAAGCCTAAAAAAACGTCCCTGCACTGCTGCGCGTCCTTTGGCAGCACCATAAAACGCAGATCGCCGTCTTTTACAGACGCCTGGGCCGGCACATGCAGCACCTCTGTAACGGTGTTTGCCGCCATCAGCGCCGCGGAGCTTACCGCCGCGCAGACAATGTCCCTGCCGCTTTCCGCATAGCCCGAATGCCCCTGCACCCGAAAGCCCAGAAGCGCGCCGTTGTCTGCCGTATAAAAAACCGCGCGGACCATAAACGTTAGGAAAGGCTCTGGATTTCAACCTTTGTATAAGGCTGCCTGTGGCCCATCTTTCTTTTCTGACCCTTTTTGGGCTTATAAGTGAAAACAACAATTTTCTTTCCCTTGCCGTTTTTTACAACCTTGCCCGTAACCTTTGCCCCTTCTACATAGGGGTTGCCGGTCTGCAGGCCGTTTTCCGTTGCAAGGGCGACCACTTTAAAATCGACCGTATCCTCTTCTTTTGCCGCAAGCTTTTCCACGTAGATTACGTCGCCGCTTTCTACCTTGTACTGCTTGCCGCCTGTTTCAATAATTGCGTACATAGCTCTTTGTACCATTCCTTTTGTTCAGACTCGCTACTGACCGGGCGGAGCTGCGCTCACTTTACATGCCCGCAATAAGCGGCTATAACATTGTAGCATACGGAAAACGGGTTGTCAATGCAAAATTTCCCCTTTTTGTTAAAGGCTGGTTTCTGTATAAAATTATAGAAAACATACCATACATACAACTTCTATTTTTCTATACTATTTTCATTATAAGCTTGATAAATACTTTTTTATTTCATCCATGCTTTTTTGCATATTTTCCAACTCCTGAATGACCGCTGTAAGGTCTCCATAATTTTTTTCACTGCAACCCAATAAATAATCTGTTGTAACGCCAAAAAAGTTTGCCAGCTTAACAATGGCATAGCTGTCCGGCCTGGTTTTTCCCGTTTCATAATTTGATAATGTTTTTTGGTCAATCCCTGTAGCGATCGATACATCGATCTGCCGAAGATCCCTGTCTTCACGTAAAGCTCTTATCCTGTTCATGTTAACCTCCAAAGCCCTTTTCTCCCGCATGCCTTATCAATATGATTTTACTATTTTTTTAGTAAAACAAATTGACAAACCAATTTTTTGTATTTATAATAAAGCCCATAGTAATATTTTAGTGCAGATTGCGAAAAAGCAAATAAAATCATACAACTTACCGCAACAAATCTGCACTATTTAAAATTACAATAAGAGAAAGGAAGGTGAGCGTATGCCATGCAAAAAATCAGGTCGGCCGTTTTTCCAAAACCCAAAGTCCGCAAAGCTGACTGTGCACATAGACACTGAAGAAGCAAGCATTTTAGACAGCTATTGCGCGCGCAAAAACATCAAGAGGGCCAACGGTGTACGGGACGCAATCCGCAACCTAAAAAACAAAAAATAACGGAAGCGGCGTGCCCTCCATGCAACACTACCGCTTCCTTATACCGGCATTACCTTGAAAGGACAAGCCCGGTTTAAATATTGTACCATAAGCCGCGGCTTACTGTAAGGCGTTGCCGAAGATTTACAGGAAAGGATGAAACCTCTATGACAAATCAAGCAAATTTTGCATTTTTTCTGGACCAGCTTTATGAAAATGCCGTGCTTTCGTTCCGCGAAACGGAGGAAGGCCGCCTGTGGCAAGAGAAACGAAAGCAGATGGAGCTTGCCTGCGACTGTATGCTCACCGAAGAGCAAATGGATTTTGTCACAGACTGCTTTGAACTGCTCCTACAGGCAGACGAGCAGGAGGCCTGCTATATTTACCGCAAGGGCATTTGCGACAGCGTTGCAATTTTAAAATGGCTGGGCGTGCTTGCCTGAACACAGCTAAACCAGTATATACAAATGTACACAAGCGCGCGGCAGGGTGTAAAGAAAACTTTACACCCTGCCGCTTTTTGCCTTGTTATTTCAGACCGTTTTGCAGTTTTGCCGCCATCAGCGTGTTTTTCATCAGCATGGCGATCGTCATAGGCCCCACGCCGCCGGGAACCGGGGTAATATAAGAAGCCACGGGCTCCACCTGTGCAAAGTCCACATCGCCGCACAGCTTGCCGTTTTCGTCCCTGTCCATGCCAACGTCGATCACAACCGCGCCCTTTTTAACCATGTCCGCCTTCACAAATTTTGCAATGCCGACCGCCGCCACCAGAATATCTGCACCCCTGCAAACCTCTTTGAGGTTTTGCGTGCGGCTGTGGCAGATGGTGACCGTACCGTTTTGATGCAGTAAAAGCATGGCCATGGGCTTGCCTACAATGTTGCTTCTGCCAATAACGACGCAGCTTTTGCCGCATACGTCGATCTGCTGCGACTTTAAAAGCTCCATAACACCTGCGGGCGTACAGGGCAGAAAGTGGTAATCGCCGATCATGATCTTTCCAACATTGGACGCATGGAACGCGTCGACGTCCTTTTGCGGGTCGATCGCTTCGATCACGGCCTTTTCATCCAGATGCTTTGGCAGCGGCAGTTGGACCAGAATACCGTTGATATCCTTTTTCCGGTTCAGGGTATCTACAAGCTCCAGCAGCTCCTGCTGTGTTGTCTGCGCGGGCAGGGCGTATTCCTCCGAATAAAAGCCCACCTGCGCGCAGGCTTTCTTTTTATTGTTCACATATACTCTTGAGGCGCTGTCGTCGCCGACGATCACAACCGCAAGCCCGGGGGTGATCCCCTGCTCCTTTAATTGGCGCGTCTGCGCAGCCACATCGTCCTTTACGTTTTGTGCAACGGCTTTGCCGTCTATAATCTTTGCCATACCGCATCACCCTTTTACCTTTCTTTTTAAAGGCACCGCCATGGTGTCCTTTTTTCTTATACAATTTACAAGCAGGCACACCAGCCCGGCCAGCATAATCACCAGCGAGAGCACCTGCGAAACGCGCAGGCCAAAAAGCGGCGTGTAAAGGCTGTCTGTACGCAGACCCTCCACGATCATCCGTTCAAAGCCATACCACACAAGGTACAAAAGGAAAATCTGTCCGTCGTACTTTTTGCACCTTACGCTGAAAAAGTGCAGCAGCACAAACCCCAAAAGGCACCACAGAGACTCGTATAAAAAGCACGGGTGCACCGCAACGCCGCCGGTATTTTCGCTGAGCATCCCCCACGGCAGATCTGTGGGCGTGCCAAAGGCCTCCTGGTTCATAAAATTTCCCCATCGTCCAATCCCCTGCCCGATCAAAAAGCCCAGGCAGGCAATATCGAGCAGGCCGGGTATATTGACTTTTAAAATTTTTGCGACAATCAACCCGCCGATCAACCCGCCGATCAATCCGCCATAGATGGCAAGCCCACCCTCGTTTATGTAGAGGATGCTGATTGGGTCCTGGCTGTACACGTCCCATTTAAAGGCCACATAATACAGCCGCGCGCCAATGATCGCTGTAACAATACCAACAAGCACGCAGTCGAGCAGCTTGTCCTGTTTAATACCCACACGCTTGCAGGCAAACAGCGCATACACCACGGCAAGGCAAAGGCCCAGCGCGATCAGGATTCCATACCAGCGCACGGAAAGGTCACCAATGGTAAACGCCACAGGGTTGACTGTAAAGGAAAGCCCCAGTTCGGGAAAGCTCACATGATAATCCATATCTATCCTCTTCCTTTCCTAAAGCAGCGCCCGGCTGCAAAGGATAAACGCCGGGCGCACGGCTGCTGTCATACCTCTGCCCTGACCACCGACAGAGCAGAATTTTTGCTGTTGAGCTGCGCTTTAAAGCGCTGTTCGACCTCTTCCTTTTTCGCATGTGCAATTTCTTCTATATAATTGAAAAGCTCCCGGTCTGTAAACGCAAACTCTGTCAGCGTATTGGCAATGGCGTCGGTGCTGTTGAGCATGCTGACGCTTTCGCCGTAAACGGCCTTTTTTGCCGTTTCAAAGGCCTGCTGATCAAACCCTTCTTCACAAATGCGGTCAACATGCTTTTTGATAATCTGTGCCGTTTTCTGCGGGTCGCGCGACTCGCCGCTGAAAATGATGCTGCTGTAGGAAGGACCTTCAAAAAACTCATAGCTGAAGGTAGCGTTGATCAGGTTTTCCTCCATCAGCTCCCTGTACAGCGCAGAGGAATTGGAAGCCAGCGCAAACAGCAGAATATCGGTCTGCGCCAGCTCCTTTGCCGTGCAGCGCGCATCGCCTGCTTTTCCTTTAAATCCCAGCTGGAACAGCGGAACGCGCACGGGAAACGTTTGCTCTACATAATCGCGCACGACTCCATAGGGCTCCTCCGGGAAAAACGTCTGCACCGTCTGCTTTCTGCAGGGCTTTAAAAGGCGGTCTGCAATTTCTTCCACCGTTTGCGGCAACACATTGCCCGCCACGCACAAAACCATGTTGTTTAAATTATAAAAGCTGTTGTAGCAGGTGTAAAGCGTGTCTGCCGTAATGTTTGCAATGGATTCGACCGTACCGGCAATATCGATTTTAACGGGATGGTTGTGGTACATGGCCTCCAGCAGATTGAACATAACGCGCCAGTCGGGCGAATCGTCGTACATTTTGATCTCCTGCCCGATGATCCCCTGCTCCTTTTGGACCGTCTGGGGCGTAAAATACGGCGTTTGAACAAAGTCCAGCAGAATCTCCAGCGACTGTTCAAAATTTTGTGTACAGGAAAACAGATAACACGTTTTGTCAAATGAAGTATACGCGTTTGCCGAAGCACCCGTTTTTGCATAACGGGAAAAAGCGTCGCCGTCCTCGCTTTCAAAAAGCTTGTGCTCCAGATAATGGGCAATTCCGTCTGGCACGGTGATTTTTTTCTGACCGTCCACAGAAAAAATCCGATTTACAGAGCCGTACTTTGTGCCGAAGATCGCATAGGCGGAGCTGTACCCTTCCTTTGGATAAACATAAATGGTAAGCCCCGTTTTATGCTGTAATTTATAATAGCTGTCATGCAGCGTTTTACTTTGTATTTGTGTAAAGGGCATGGCAAATTCTCCTTTCTTTTTCAAAACGCCGCGCTTAATCCTTACCGCCTGTAAGAATATACACGGTGTCAAGCGTCATCTTCTTTGCCGCGTCTATCACCTGCTGCCGGGTGACCGCATTGATCTTTTCTGCGGCCTGCTGCGGCGTCAGCACCTGGCGGTCCAGCATTTGCGAAATATACCAGGCTTCTGTCCCGCTTACAGAATCCGCCATGGTCTGAAAGCTGTTGGCAACGCTCATTTTTGTGGCCTGCATTTCAAAATCAGAAAGCTCGCCGTTTTGTAAAAGGCAGATCTGGTTTTCTATCTCTTTTCTTGCTTTTTCAATATTTTCATTTTCTACGCCGGACTCTACGGTAATAATCCCTTTATTGCGGTCAAAGCGTGCGGCACAGTAATAGCACAGGCTGTATTTTTCCCGCACGTTCAGAAAAAATTTGGAATGCGGTGTACCGCCCAACACGGCGCACATCATGCGTGCGGCCATTACGTCTAAATCAGGCTCTGCAATACCGCTTCTAAAGGCCATCACAAGCTTGGACTGGGCAACGTCCATTTTTTCTGTTTCCGTCTTTACTTCTTTTACCGTGCGGATGATCTGCGTCTGCATCTGCACGGGCGCTCTGTCCACCCCAGCAAACGCCTTTTCAAACACGGTGCAGGCTGCCTGTTTATCAAAAGACCCAATGGCCATAATTTCTACCCTTGCCGTTTGCAGCACACGCTCCCAGGCGCTGTATACATCCTTTGCAGAAAGCGCCTGCACCTGCTGCTTTGTGCCGTAACGTTTGATTCCAAACGTTTCGTTTGCACACATAACCTCTATGCAGCGGCCAAGTGCATAGGTACGCTTGTCGTTGTATTCTGCATCGATCATGTCGACCATCTGGCGGCGCTCCTGCTCTACGTCCTCCCGGCAAAAGGCGCCGTTTTCCAGCTTGGGCCTGAAAAGCATTTCGCATAAAAGCGCGGTCAGTTCAACAGAAACGCTTTCCCCGCCCATTGTAAAGCGGTCGTCCAAACCTGCGGCCGATATGGTAAGCGCCTGGGTTTCGCCCATTTTTCTGCAAAATGCCGCAACAGATGCGCCATATAAAGCGTTTAAGCGGGAATTCAGGCTGATAAAATCCGGATATTTTTCACAGCTGCGTGTAAGCACCTGCGGCAGCAAAGCATTGGCCGAAGCCACATCTTCCAAAAGCGGCACAAACATGGTTACGCTGATGCGTCCCGTTTTAAAACGCGTGTCGTCCACCGCGTTAAAGTACACGCCGTTTGCAATTTGTTTTCTGGTAACTGTATTCATGGCCGGTACATTCCTTTCAAATAAGTGGAAAATTCTGTTTGTACATTAGTATACCACAAAACCTTCCAATATAAAAGAAAGAAATTCACACTCCCGCGCTCCCGCGCAAGCCGCTGTTTTCTGCCCATGCAGCGCCGTTTACCTTTTGCATACCAAAATGCCGCCGCATCTGTGTATAAAGGAACTATAAAAGATACTACGTTTTAATACACAGCAAGCCCGCACGCAAATGGCATGCGGGCTTGCTGTGCAAAGCACTGGCATCGTCGATAAATTACAGAAAGTCGGTCAATTTATAAAGAAAACTTCTCTCTTAAATAAAAAAGGGCGCCCATTGGGCGCCCTGCGGCGTTTAATCAATCGTGATGGAAGTGCTCTTGGGCAGCTCCTTTTTTGCCTGCTTTGGCAGGGTAACCTTGAGGATACCGTCCTCATATTTAGCGGACACATCCTTCTGTTGAACATCGCCTACATAAAAGCTGCGGCTGCAGGCTCCGGCATAGCGCTCCTTCCGGATATACTTGCCTTCCTTATCCTTTTCATCCTTATCCAGGCCTTTTGCCGCGCTGATGGTTAAATAGCCGTCCTTCAACTCCACGTTGATTTCGTCCTTCTTGAAGCCGGGCAGGTCCACATCTAACTCGTAGGTGTTTTCCATTTCCCGTACGTCGGTCTTCATCATGTTTTTTGCATGCTTGCCATATAGCGGATTGCGGCCGTTCCACATGGGAAGCATCGCAAAATCATCATGAAAGAAATCATCAAACAAGTTTTCACCAAAAATGCTGGGCAACATAAGTCATTCCTCCATTCGTTCTTCTTATTTCTTGCCCTGCGGGAGAATCCCTTTTAGACACTCTCCCTTTTGGAACAATTATAGTATAGCACAAGTTTTTAGCACTTTCAAGAGGAGAGTGCTAAAATTAACAGAAAAATCATATTCTGTTCACATATTATGCGATATTTTACCGCTGCCCTTTCTTTTATATGAAGAAAACCGCAAAACGGGCGATTGATTTTTTTATGAAATAAAAAAATCGGAGCAAGTGAAGCTTGCTCCTGTGTAGAATGCGTTAACAAAAAAAGATTCCCGCAGGCAGATAAACAGCTGGAAACCGAAAAAGGTTGGTAGCGCCGCGAAGGCGTCGTGAGTGCGCTTGCAAGCGAACAGACGCTGCCAAGCGTGACCTTTTTCGGAAAGGAGGAGCAGCAAAACGGGCGATTGATTTTTTTATGAAATAAAAAAATCGGAGCAAGTGAAGCTTGCTCCGACGTGGTGCGAGTGACGGGACTTGAACCCGTACGTCATGAAACACACGCCCCTCAAACGTGCCTGTCTGCCAGTTCCAGCACACTCGCATTTTTAGTCAGTGTGGTATATTATAGCAAAGGCCGTGTTTCTTGTCAAGTACTTTTTATATATAAGAAAGTCCGTCATATCACAGTTATTCCTTGCTGCACTATGGAAAAATAAAAAGCTGTAGTCCAATAATTCCCATAATAAAAAGGAAACGATACTGGGAACACTGTTATTTGTTTGTACATAAGCGCAGGACCCTGTAAAAAGATCTTTCAGCAAGCTTTCCATTTTTTGTTTCGATAAAAGCCATAGGAATTTGTTCTGCTGATTGCCTGAAACAGGGTATGCATTGCATCTCTTGGGGAGGGTACAGCGCGCGGCTGTATCTATTGACTTTCATAGAATGCGTATTATAATGTAGTTAGATTAAGTTGACAGGGAATGATTCTGTTTGAAAAAATGCGAATATTGTGCAAAGGAAATTTCATATCATGAGCAATACTGCAGCGACGCCTGTCAGCAGGCTGCCATGAAGTATTACCGTCTTACGCGTAATTGCGGCAGATTGTTTTCCATCTGTAATATTTTGGGGCTGCTCGCCATAGTTGTCGGCCTGTTCTGGATGGTCTTTCAGGCAAATATTGGCATTTATATTGTAAGCGGAGGCTGCCTGCTTTTAGGCATTTTATATTTTTTACTCCCGTTCGGCACGCCCGACATGATTAAAAAGTCTAAAATAAAAAAAACGATAAAAAATGTAAAATGGATCGCCTGCCTTTTATGGATGACCGGCCTTGTGCTGCTGATTGCCGGATTTTTCTTTTTGCATGTATAAGCTTAAAAGATTGGGGTATGCTATTTCCAAACAACAAAGGAGGAAAAAGCATGCTTGATAAAATCTGTCTTTTACTCACAATTATTGGCGGCATCAACTGGGGTATTATCGGTATTTTCCAATTTGACGTCGTCGCCTGGATTTGCGGTGGGCAAACAGGTATTGTGAGCAGGATTATCTACACGCTGGTAGGCCTTGCGGCAATCTGGTGTATTTCACTTTTATTCCGCGACCGTACCGAAGCAGGCGAGCATCATTACACAACGCAGTCTTAAAATAAATTCCAATAAAGCTGCCGCAGGATTGTATACAATCCTGCGGCAGCTTTTTACAGCAGAAGCGTTTTAAATTGGCCTGCCGTTTGCAGAAATGGCCTGGTTAAAAACAACAGACGTGTTATTCCACAATTTTGTGATTTATCCAATACTTACATTTGCAAATATATAATCATGCCTGTATACTGTAAGCAGGAGGTTATGCTATGAAAAAATTGATCAGTGCAGTTCTTGTTACCGCTTTACTTCTTGTTCTTGCCGTTTTCCCCGTCAGTGCGGCGCAGGGAAAAACGCACGTTGTGCAAAAGGGCGATTCCATGTGGAAAATTGCCGTTAAGTACCAAATGGGCGTCAGTGAAATTATTCAGGCCAATCCCCAGGTATCTGATCCAAACCTGATCTATCCCGGCCAAATTTTGCAGATTCCCACGTTAGACGCTACAGTAAGCAGCTTTGAAGAAGAGGTCGTCAGGCTTGTAAACCAGGAACGTACCGCAAGAGGCCTGAAAGCACTTACCGTAAACTGGGAACTTAGCCGTGTTGCACGCTACAAGTCACAGGATATGCACGACAACCGCTACTTTTCCCATACAAGCCCTGTATACGGTTCCCCCGGAAAAATGATCCGTGACTTTGGTATATCATATAAAGCCTATGGTGAAAACATTGCGCAGGGCTACCGCACACCGCAAGCGGTTGTAACCGGGTGGATGAACTCCAGCGGGCATCGTGCAAACATTTTAAACGCTTCGTTTACACAGATTGGTGTAGGATATGTTGCAGACGGCAACTACTGGACCCAAATGTTTATTGCATAACAGCAAAGAGCAATATATTACCATGCCCCGGCGTTACCGCCGGGGCAATTTTTTCGATCCTTTAAAAACATGCGCAGAAGAGGCTTCTTCTGCGCATGTTGCATTTATCGGGCTTTCAGTCGCCTGATCCACTTAAAAATTTCCACCTGAACAATAGACAGCAGAGAAAAGCCGATGACAGTCAACCACTGCACGCCGTTTAACACAGTCAGACGAAAAGCGCTTTGCAGACCAGGAATAAAAAGAATGCAAAGCATAAGCGCAGCAGAAACTACAAAGGAAAGGATCAGCCAGGGATTTACCCCTTCAGCGCGCACCCAAATTGGTTCGGTATTGGAACGCTGGTTGAATGCGCGCAGCATTTGCGAAAAGGCCAGTACGCAAAACGCCATGGTCTGCCCCACCGTATGGCCTCCCATGCTCACACCGGTCCAATAAGCGGCAGTGGTCATAGCTGCCACGAATATACCCTGTGTTACAACACGGCGCACCAAATCCTTTTCAAATAATGTTCCGGACTTAACCGGCTGATGCTTCATAATATTTTTGCTGGCCGGGTCAACGCCCAATGCCAACGCCGGCAGCGTTGCCGTAGCAAGATTTACCCATAAAATGTGGATTGCCAGAAGCGGCGCGTCCCAGTTAAACAGCGTTGCCACAAACAAGGTCAAAATTTCCGCTATATTCCCCACCAGCAAAAACTGGATCACTTTTTGAATATTGCGGTAAACGCGGCGGCCTTCCTTGATCGCGTAGGCAATGGTCGTAAAGCTGTCGTCGAGCAAAATCATGTCTGAAGCTTCTTTCGCGACATCGGTACCCGTAATACCCATAGCCACACCGATATCGGCGGCCTTCAGCGCAGGGGAGTCGTTGACGCCGTCGCCTGTCATGGCGGCTACCTCGCCGGTGCGTTTTAAGGACTGGATGATGCGCAGTTTATCCGCAGGAGATACACGCGCAAAAACCGTGGCAGTTTTAACCGCCTCGTCAAGCTGTGCGTCGGTCATCGCATCCAGCTCATCGCCCGATACAACCGTGTTGCCCTGTCTGTAAATAGCAAGTTCTTTGGCGATTGCGAGCGCTGTCACCTTATGGTCGCCGGTAATCATGATTGTGCGTATTCCGGCCTCATGGCAGGTTTGTACCGACGCCTTCACCTCTTTACGCGGAGGGTCAATCATCCCAACTACGCCGATAAATGTCATGTCAAATTCCAGATTTTCATCGTCGTCATCAGGAATTCTCTGCAAATAGCGCATAGCAAAGCCTAAGACTCGCTGTGCGTTTTCAGACATTGTAAAACATAACTTTAAAATGTTGGACTGATCTGCTTTTGTAATGGGGCGAACGCCCTGTGCTGTTAAAATATGCGTGCACAGCGGCAGCATTTCGTCCACTGCGCCCTTTGTATATGCAATGTTCTTTTGATCAATTTGATGTACGGTCGTCATGCGCTTTCTGTCGGAATCAAAGGGTTGTTCAAACAGGCGTGGATATTTATCTTCCAGCTCTTCGTGATTGATCCCAAATGCCTGCGCCATATAGATCAGTGCCCCCTCTGTGGGGTCTCCAATGATCTCTCCTTTGCGGTCGGGGTCCAGGCTGGCGTCGTTACAGAGCGCCGCCGCATATACCAGCTCTTCATACACCTTTGGATGCCGGCTGGAAGCACCTTCCACCGGCGTTGCTTTTCCGGCCTCAAAGTCGCCGTTGACTGCAATATGCGTTACAGTCATTTTATTCAGTGTTAATGTACCAGTTTTGTCGCTGCAGATTACCGTAGCGCTTCCCAACGTTTCTACTGCCGGCAGCTTGCGGATTAACGCATTGCGTTTTGCCATACGCTGTACACCCAGCGCCATAACAATCGTAGCCGTAGCGGGCAGGCCCTCCGGGATAATAGAGATTGCCAGCGAAATTGCCACAAGAAACTGCGGAATCAGCGGGCGCTGGTACAGCGCACCAATGGCAAAGATCAAAACACAGACAATCAGCCCGACCACTGTCAGCGTCTTGCCCACAGCATTCAGCTTGCGTTTAAGCGGCGTATCCAGCTCATCCTGGTTATCCAGCATGCCGGCAATGTTTCCAACCTCTGTATCCATGCCGGTAGCAACAACCACGCCGACAGCGCGCCCATAGGTAACGATTGCAGAAGTGTATACCATATTGCTGCGGTCGCCCAGTGTGCAGCTTTCCGGCAGCAATACGTCTGCATCCTTTTCTGAAGGAAGTGACTCCCCAGTAAGAGAAGCCTCCTGCACTTTTAGATTTGCCGAATCAATCAGTCGCACATCCGCAGGAACCATGTCGCCGTCGCTTAAAAAAACCACATCGCCCACTACAAGCTCATCGGCGGGAATAATGCTTTCCTCCCCCTGGCGCAAAACACGGGCGGTCGGCGCGCTCATATTGCGCAGAGCCTCCAACGAGGACTGCGCTTTTTTCTCCTGTACAATACCGATTACCGCGTTAATCACCACAATGGCAAAAATCACGATTGCTTCCGTCCATTCTTGTAAAATGGCGGAAAACGCGGCTGCGCCGATCAAAATCAGCACCATAGGGTCAAAAATTTGTTCTTTCAGCATTTGAAAAACGGTTTTGGGCGGCTTTGCCCGCAACGTATTCTTTCCGTTTTTCCTCAACCTTTCAGCCGCCTCGGTATCGCTTAGCCCATCATCGGAGGTATGCAGCAACTGATAGACTTCCGGCAATGGCTTAGCATGCCAAGGCATCTGTTTGTGACTATCCATAATTGGACAGACCACTCCTTTCTTTCAATACATATATATTCTGACCGCCTAAAGGCGAAAATCAGCAAAAAAAGGCACAACCCACAAGCCCTGTTCAAGGGCGCAGGTTATGCCATATATCTAAAAACTTGCCTATAGAATAAAAAACAAAAAAATTGCTTTCTCCGTCGGTGTCGCTACTGTCAATGTCATCCATTGTTCCAGCATGTCTCCCTCTTTTATTACTTTATGCTCTTTATTATATAGAATACCTCCGGAAATGTCAACTGCGAAGCTGTCCCTTTTCATTCTGTTACCGTAATCCATACTTACAAGCTGCCGCAGGTAGAAAAAAGCAATATTAAAAAGCCCGGCTTTTGCCGGGCTTTTTGTCAAAACAGCATACATGCCAATGCGAGTCTGCGCTAGAAAAGAGCTTGCTCTAAGGTGTACAGCAACACATTCCTGTTTCCCTTACAAAAATTGACGTATATCTATTACCAGCCTTTCTTCAAGGTTGATTAATCGCTTGGTAATATCCTTTGAAACCTCGTCTGCGGCCTTATATTCGTTTAGGTATCGGTTCAGCGACTTGACCCCCATATTGCACCCGTCGGTCATCAGATCGGCAATTGTGTTGTCAGATTCATCCATAACCAGCTTCATGTTGGTTTTTATCCAGGACATCCCCTTTGCAATGGGATTGGGATCCTTGCCTTCGTCCTTATATCGGTTTAACAATCCCTGCATTTCCGTACCAAGTTTTTCATGTTCCTGCTTGCAGTCGGATAAATATTTCTTAAATGCGTCGGCATGTACATAGCCCAAGACTTCGTCAATAGACGAAACCCCCATTTTTACACCGGCATCACACTCCCGTAAAAGCCGGATTGTATCCTGTTCAATCATAATAAACACCATCCTTCCCTTTATAAACGAAGTATATCCAAAACAGCGACAAAGATTCCCCTTTTTGAAAATTTGAATATTTCATTTGATTTTGTAAAATTTTTTTACCAGAGCATTGTATGGCAAGGCCTTTAACACTACAAAAACTGCTCGCACAGCAAACCGTTTGCAGAGCGTAATCTTTTTCGGAAAGGATGCGCGGTAAAACAGGCAGTTAATTTTTCATGAAATAAAAAATCGGAACGAGCACAACTCGTTCCGACGTGGTGCAGGTAACAGGACTTGAACCTGCATGAAGTTGCCCTCATACGGACCTGAACCGTACGCGTCTGCCAATTCCGCCATACCTGCATATATACAACTCTGCTCCCTTGCAGAGCAAGCCGCACAAAAGCATCTGCAATTTTTGCGACTGCTGTATATTATAGCAAAGGCGACCGTAAATGTCAATGATTTTATAAAGGAAGTTTTCATTCTTTTTCTGCCGGTTTTTCTTGCGCTTGCACATCTGCCGTTTCTTTTGGGAACGTTGCTTCCGCTTTTTTCTTTTCGGTGTGCGCTTCGTCTGCAATCGCCTGCAAATTCTCTTCTACTTCCCGGAGCAATTGGCGTGAAAGGGCTGGAATTCCCTGCTCCTCTTCCTTAAGCGGCGCTGTGTCCGTTTTAAAAACAGGATGGCTCTCCCCCTTTGCCTGCCGTTCAGCCTGCAAAGGCTGCGCAGCGGCAAACTTACCCTCCTCAGGTAAAAGAAGCTCCCCCTGCGGCCGGGCACAGCCTGCATATTCACCCAAATCCATAATAACGATCGAATGGCTGGTTTTCCTGCCGCTTGCGATGACCATATCGTTATAATTGCCATACAGGTACGTCAAATATTTGTCGTACTCCTTCGGTATAGGGAAACGATGGCCCTCAAAATCCCAATAGACCGTATCTTTCAGCCAAGCCGCGGGGAAATCGCCGTTATAGACATTTCTGCCCATCCCATCGTATAAATACTTTGTATCCTTCTTTTCAAACCAACGCAGGCATTTAAACTGCAGCTTCTGCGCCAGGGAAAGTGGAATGACCGCTTTTATACAGTTGGCGACGGCCGATTGTATCTTATGCCCGTTATTAATTTTTCTATGGTGCCATTTGTTAAACACCAAAGAACGCGTCAGTAATGTCAGCTGCAAATGGATCTTTCTTCCTATTTTTGAATTGGCCGTCTTATCATGACAAAGCACATCAAAGAAAACGCCGTTATGCATTTGTGGAAACTTACTCGTATATTTTGTTGCAAACAATGTATTGTCGATACGCAGCTTTGTGAACACACAGTGGTTAAGCGGATCTGTATCCGCCGTATGCAGCGTCACGTTTGCCGGAAGCTCGCTTTGTACAACGCTGAGGAATTTTTCATAATCGTCGCGCAGCATCATCACATCGGCGTCGTCGTCCCATGGGATAAATCCATGATGGCGCACTGCGCCAAGCAATGTGCCGCCTGCTAGGAAATAACGAATTTTATATTTTCTGCATATCCTGTCTATTTCCAGAAGATAGGACAGCAGAATGTTTTGAATCACCCGGATCTTCCCCTGATAGGAATCCTTGAAAACAAATGTCTTTGCCGGAAGGCGGTTGCTTTCCACCATCAATTCAATGGCATCCTGCAGTGTGATTACAGGCTTACAGCCGCAGCTTCGAATTTTCTGATTATTCATTGCCGTGCCATAAGACGGATCTTTCCGGCTGTACAGTAGATTCACCTGCACCTGCTCAGGGTACAGGTCATGCAGCATTGCGCAAAGCATACCAGTCGAAACGGTCGCGTCCTTTCCTGTTACATGATATACCGTATTGGCGCGCAGATCTGCCATAGCGTGGTAAAGCGCATGAAAAACGTCACTGATATAAACAAAGGAGTATTTATTTTTACTGCTTAACAGCGTATATGTCTCACCTTTTGCGGCGGCCTTAAACAGATCTGTAAAAATGGTATCGTCAAGGCCTGTCCCCGCACCCAATACAATCCCTGTGCGCAAAACCACATAAGAAAATCCACGCTGCTTTGCATATGCACTGCAAAGCGTTTCAACCGTTTTAACAAGCTCAAAGTCAAAAGAAGATTCTTTGGAAAAATCAGAGCGCCCGTTTTCGTATTCTGAGCATAAAACGCCTCTTTCCACAACGCCGCAGCTTCTATAGTCAGAAAGCAATATAAACCGCTCCGGGCGCACTTGCCCGGCAAGCTCCAAAACAGCCTTGCTGCGTTCCATCTCTTCAAAAAAGAATGCCGGCGTATGCTCCAGCTTTTTATTACAGCAGCCCGTATAAACAAAAAAATCTGCCTTTACAGGCTTTTCCTGCGCTGCCAGCTGGTCAACCGTAAAAAACTGGAAATCGTCGCGCTTTAAAAGCTGGGGAAAATACCCGGTAAGTGCGCCGCTGTCTTTTCCGACAAGAATAATTTGCATATGCAGGCTGTGCAAGTCGTTGGCCGCAAAAAGCGTATAAACAACACAGCGGGCAAAATGGTTATGCCCGCCTGCCACTACGACCTTTTTGCCTTTCATCTGCCTGGCCGGAAAATCGTCCCTGCAAGGTGCAAAAGCCGCCCAATCGTATTCATATTCATTCAGAAGTTTTTTTAGTTCCATGATCTACCTCTTGCCTTGCGCCCGTACGCACCGCAGGCAGCCTCGCTGCCTGGTTTGGTACATGTGCTCCCTGTTTAATTTTGCAGCTCTACAATCTGTATTGCGTTGCGGATCCCCTGCGTCAAGTCGACCTTTGCATCCCATCCAAGTGACAAAAGCCTTGTGTTATCCAGAATTTCCGGCGTTGCCGCCAGCACAGAACGCTGCGGCTCTTTTTCATCCTCTTTATTTGCAAAGGCAAGCGTCAGCCCTCGTTCCGGAAACGCCTGCACTGCGGCTTTGGCAAAGCCACGGATTGTTGTGTTGGAATGTGCCGCTGCAATATTGTAGGGAAATACATCCTGCCCTTTCAGCAGAATTGTAAATAAAGCCGTCGCAGTATCGCTTACATAGCAGAAAGAACGCAGCGCAGCCCCGTTGCTTTTTAAAAGAATATTTTCATGTCGGACAACATTGGCAATAAACTGTGCCCAAACGCGGTCGTCATCCAGGCTGGATGGACCGTATATATAGGAAGGTCTGGCAATCTTCACAGGCAAGCCATATTGCTTGTGAAAACAGGCGCACAGCGTTTCTGAAGCACGTTTGCCCTGCGCATAGCAGTTTTTATACGATGTATGGTCGATAGAACCGATGTCTGTCTCAGACAAAAAGCCCTTTTGGTTATGCAGCGCGCCGTACACCTTGAGGCTGGAAATAAAAAGCGCAGACTGCACGCCGCATTTTCTTGCATAGTCCAAAACTTTATATGTGCCCGTCAGGTTTGCATCTATTGTCCCAACAGGGTCGTTTTCAAAGAAATATGCGCTCGCCTGGCTGGCAGCATGAATCACAAAATCGGCCCTTTGTTTTATTTGTATATCGCTGCACACATCCTGTACAACCAGATCTATATCCTCTCTGTCTAAAAGCACGCCAAAACGCTTTTGTGCCTTTTGTTTATTGCGAACCAGCGCAATAACTTTGATGGCATCGCCGTATAAATCATTCCTGATTAAAAGCGCAACTGTCAGATAATAGCCTATAAAACCCGCGGCACCGGTTAAAAGCAGCGTTTTATTGCGCATTTGTTCCCATGGAAGCGGCGCCTGCGCCACCTGCAAAATATCCTGATAGACCAGCGGATGTAATGCATCTTTTACGTCAAACGCCATATAGACGGTCCTCCCTAGCAAAGTTTTCATACCGGCGGTAATAATAATACGCGCGCAGAAAACGCAAATCTTCCGGTGTGGTGACCTTAATGTTATCCCTGTCTCCAATAAAAATATGCACTTCTTCCCCAAGCTCTATGAGCAGCTCACTGCTGGAAATGGGGTTTTCAATGCCGCGTTCCTCCGCTTGCTTATGGGCCCACATGATTTTCCGCATCGTATAACCCTGCGGCGCCTGTGTGATAAACATAGAGCCCCTGGGCATGCTGCGCCTGCAGTGCTTCCCGTCCGCACTTTCTAAAACAGAATCAATGCTGGGCGTTACAGGCACGGCCGTTTCATAGGCCCTGGCTGTTGCTATGCAGTCTGAAATCAATTTTTCCGAAAGCAAGGGGCGTACCCCGTCGCAAATCAGGACAATGTCGTCAGGCAGCGCCGTCTTATTGATCTCTACCAGGCCGTTATGGATGGAACCATGGCCATTGGCTCCTCCCTTGACTACTGACTTCACTTTTGTAATATTATATTTTAAGATATACTCTTTCAGCCTGTCTATCCATGATTCCAGGCAAGCTACAACAATTTCATCCACCTGCGCATGTGCCTGAAAATTTTCCAGTGTACGGATAATAATCGGTTTGCCGTCCACCTCAATAAACTGTTTTGGAATGTCGCCAGATTTCATCCTTACGCCGACCCCGCCGGCAAAAATCATTGCTGATACCATTTTTTACACTCCCGTTTTTCCATTTTCCCAATGAACGCCTTTTATTTTTTATCCGAATTGTATCGGCTTAACGCTTCTTCCATTTTTCCATCGTACATAATTTCGCCCTTTTTTAAATAAATGGCCCGTGGGCAAATTTCCCGTACACTTTCCATAGAATGGCTGACAAAAAGAACTGTCACGCCGCTTTTTATAATTTCATTAATCTTATTTTTGCATTTTTGCTTAAATTTTTTATCACCCACGCTCAACGCTTCATCCACAACCAGAATGTCGGGGTCAATATTTACATTGATTGCAAACCCCAGGCGCATCTTCATCCCGCTGGAATACGTCCGAACCGGCTGGTCAATATATTCGCCCAACTGGGCAAAGTCTATGATTTTCTCTTCAATCTGGGCAATATACGCGTCCTTCAGTCCTAAAATGTACCCTTTTAAATAAATATTTTCCCTTCCTGTCATCTCAAGCGAAAAGCCGGCTGTCAGCTCCAGCAAAGCCGCAACCTTGCCATGCACGGTAATTTCGCCCTCCGTAGGAAAGGTAACACCTGTAATCATCTTTAAAAGCGTAGATTTTCCCGCCCCATTGTCACCGATAATCCCGACAGATTCCCCTTTATAGATCTTCAGGTCCACGTGCTTGAGCGCCAAATGCTTTTTTGCATTTTTAGACGGGATAAACAAAGCCTTAAAACGGTCACGGTCGTTTTTATAAAGCGTATATTCCTTTGTTACGTTTTTAAAAAGTATAATAGGTTCTTCCGCCATTGGCCATACTCCCTTCGGATTATTAAAAGCCTGTCTTTACAGCACATCCGCCAGCTTTTTACGCAGACGGTTATAATTGAATATGCCCAATACAAAAAGCGCGGCAAATTCCAAAAGAAATATGGCAAGCTCTGTTTTATACTCAAAAAACCATCTGTTATACAAAAAACAGTTGCGGTAGCCGTTGGCAAAAAAGTTAATCGGGTTAAAAAGCATAACATAGCGCAACCACGGCAAATTGGCAGGAACGTCGTAACTGTTGTAGATGATACCGGACAGCCAGAAAAGGCCTGTCATAATGGAGTTGATTGCATTTAGAAAATCCAAACTGAACGCGCTCATAGGTGCGGTTGACCACGCAAGCACCAGAAAAAACGCAAACATCAGCGGGCAGTATAAAAAAAACTGAATATTGTACACGCTGGGTCCAAATGCAAAAAGGATATATATATACATTAAAAGCGATAAAAACAAGTGTACAAACAGCTTGGACAGCGTGGTATACGTGATAATGGTAGACACCGGGAAGGAAACCTTTGTCACAAACTGACGGTTGTCACGAATGCATTTTGCCCCCTGCAGAATGCAGTCGCTCATAAAAAACCACGGAACAAAACCCACCAGCATAAACGGGAACCTGTCAAACGAAACGACTCCACCGCTGAGTTCCACATTGACTAAACCTGCGCTGCGCAGCCCCACAGAAAATGCAAACCAATATACAAAAAGCGTAAACAGCGGTTTAACAACCGCCCACGCAGGGCCGATTGCAGCACCCTTATAGGTTTTGATCAGTTCATTCTTGGCAAGCAAAAAAATCTGCCTGCCAAAATGCCGGTGTTCGCTTATTATAGATAACAAGGCATAACCACATCCCTATACTTTCTATTTATATAAATTTACATATTTGCCCTATAAAATTACCTATCTTTATTATTTTATATTTTTTTTACGATTTGTCAATGAAAAAGCGGAGATTTGAGTAGATTGACCAATAAACACGGTTACCGCCATCAAACGCATTTTCTTTCCTTTTTATGGAACAATCATATGTAAAAAGCACGTTTTATTCCCTTTCATCGCCCATAAACGGGCATTTTTTATGTTTTTTCTATTGTTTTCGTAGCAGCAGCTTTTTCTGAACGCAAAAGAAGCTGTATGGGATTTGCATATGACCTCTTTTTAATATATTGATTTACTTTTTTATACAAAAATCCCCCTGTTTAGTAAACAGGGGGACCCAAAACGCAGTGGAAATCAGACAATAAAGGAAGGGTCAAACAGATATGTGCCATAG
>ENA-UOIV01000169-UOIV01000169.1-human-gut-metagenome-genome-assembly--contig:-C59-NODE-169-length-76117-cov-38.343444_pt1 | contig 76117 bp, 80 predicted proteins | sample MGYA00242333_ERZ723880 | MGnify/ENA metagenome assembly ERZ723880 | reverse complement strand
TCTGCGTCTTGGCGTCTGGCTCTGACAATATGATGTTTTGTCCCTGCACATCAACGATGTGTTCTGCTCCGCATTTGGGACAGAAAAGCGGAAAACGCTTTAGAACGGTGTCTGGATTTACTTTGGTGCGGGTCTTATTGCCGCAGGTGGGGCAGTGAATCCAGCCGTTTCGGTCGATCCACCCGCTCAATGGGTTTCACCTCCATCTCCGAAGAAGATGGTTTTCCAGCCGGCGGTGTAGAAACGCCGCATCCTTTGGATATGCTCGACTGCCTGATCCTTTGGCATATCATGGATGACTACCTCGAACATCCCGGTATAAAAGGCGCTGGACAGCAGATGGCCCAACTCCGGTGTAAGGCGGCCGCTGGAGATTGCGTCGTTCCCGGATGCCTGAATATAGCGCATGGTGCATTGGTTGTCCAGTTCCACGATCCGATGGAGAAATTCCTGATATGTATTGTTTTCTCCACTGGTCAAAAGCAGTTTGAACTCATCAAAATGATCGTAGATATAGTCCACTGAAGCCCAAAAACCGTGGTCGGAGAAGGAATACATTTGACTGGTCTGTTCGACTCCGGGCAACTGGTTAAACTGCTCTAAGGTTGATTGAATCAGACCACAAAAATCATCCATGGCAGGCTGCACGAGGGAACGGTACAGGCTCTCTTTGTCCGGGTAGCGGATGTAGATCGCCCCTTTGCTGGAGCCGGCCTTTTCCGCAATCGTCTGTAAGGAGGCACGCTCATATCCGTTTTTTAGAAATTCTTGCTTGGCTGCTTCCATCAACTTTTCCGTTACTCCTGCTACACGCTTTGCCATGTGTCACCTTCATCATTCAAAACCGGCAGTTTCAATCTATCGGTTTTAATATAGCACAAAGCAGGTTTCTCGTCAAGATGGAACAAGGTATTGGTATTACCAAATTAAAATAAAGATGCAAAATCTATTATGGCAAAAAGCGCAACTGTTCAAGAGGAGAAAAAGGTGGTATGCTCTACTTGTATTTAGGTCAGATTTTGTAGGTCAGATTTTTACCCGGGAGGGGCCAATGCGCCCCGAGCGGAGACTTGCCAGAACCTAAATACCGGACCGACCACGCACAAAAACCGCAGTTACCCCATTCAGGGGTGGCTGCGGCTTTTTTTGTGCATCAAACACAGAAAGGAGCACACGACCATGAATGAAAACCTGTTTACATTCCCTGGAGGGACAGCCGAGGAGAGCGGTGACAATCCATTCGACCTGAGTGGTTTCACTGAATTGACCGGCAACGACACACAAAATCCATTTGCTGATCTGCTCGCAGGCGGAGAAGCGACAGAACAGCCTCCGGCAGAAGGCGCCGGCGCTGTACCGTCAGATGACCCGATCCCGGAAGAAAAAGACGAGACCGCACAGCATCGCGAGACCGTGGAAGAGGATGAGTCCCATGAGATTTCCAAATCTCCGGACATTCAAGATCCACAGCCAAAATCACCTCCTGCGCCGAAAAGTGAGGAGGACCATGCCTCTGATACGCCGGAGGAAAAGGAGCACAATCCTCTGCTTGCCGCTATGGAGCGTCAAGAGGAAAAGAACGCCCAAAAAGCAGCAGAACCCATCTTCGCCCAGCTTCCTGTATTCTCCTACAATGGATCGGAAGAGCCAATCGAAGACATTGAGCAAACATTCGATGAACTTCGCCTCTCCAAGCTGACGGACTTTCCGGAGTTTGACGAAGCACAGAGCCTGATCTGGAAAGTCGTTTACGGCAAGATCGTCAAGGAGATTGCTCTCCCCAAGAAAACCAAAATCGGCCAAATCAAGCGCGAGATCGAAACCTCCAAGGAATTTATCAACGCTTTGAAGAAGGCAACCGACAAGCACCCCAAGTGCCTGGTCAAACCCTCAATCAGTATGCAGAAAAAGGGAGATGCCAGTGCATATAAGGGCGCTTTTTTGTATCTGTCGGAGGCCCAGGCCTCGCCTAAAACCATCACCTTTATCCCCGGACGGGATGGAAAGGTCTATGAGCGCCGTATCACAGGCGCGGGGGAGTTTGTCACCCCCGCTGAAAACATCACCGTGCTGGATGAGATCCGGCCGGGTTTTCGCTCATCCCTGCCTCGTATTCCCTATTCGCTGATGGAGCAGGCCATAGGCCTATTCCGCACGATGATGCGCAAGGGTAAGGGACGGCAACCGGCGGAGGCCCTGGTGCATTTCTACTGGGATAAGCAGGAGCAGCGGTACTTTATCCATGTCCCGAAGCAGATCGTGAGCGGAACTTCTGTTGACGCCCTTCTGGACGATGAGGAGCTGATGACCAGCGACCGCTATATCCACTACGCTGACCTGCACTCCCACAACCGGATGCCCGCGGTATTTTCCAAGACGGATGACCACGATGAAAGGGCAACTCGGGTCTATATGGTAGTCGGCCGGCTGGACCGCTACTTCCCGGAGATCACGGTGCGCATCAGCAATGGCGGGCGCTTCCTGGAGATTGCTCCCGATCAAGTCCTGGAGATGCCACCGGTAAGTCATTTCCCCCAGGAGTGGCTGACACAGATCTGCACGGACGCAGAGAATGATTTTGGGGTGGCCGCATGAACTTCTCAAAAAAACGGCCTGTAAAGATCGTCATGCTGGGCGCCGGCGGGACCGGAGCCCACATTGCGCCGCACCTTTACCGCCTCTTGTATGCATTGGAGCGTCCGGTGAAATTTATCATCTGTGACGGTGATAAAGTGGAGCCTAAAAATCTGGTGCGCCAGAATTTCACCGAGGCCGACCTTGGTGAAAATAAGGCCAGGGTGATTGCAGAGCGATATTCCGATGTGTTCGGCCTTGAAACTTCGTATATTCCCCGTTTTATCGAGGATGCCGGACAACTGGAAGAACTGCTCAGACCCGAAGTATTTCGGCACTATGTGTACGGGGCTGAGCCAGACACAGGCAGATGGGTCACCAACTCGGAACTGGTCATTTTGATCGGAGCCGTGGATAACAACCGGTCGCGCAAACTCTGCCACGAGGTATTCCTCAGAGCACGGGACCTGATCTACATTGACTCCGGGAATGGAGAATACACCGGTCAAATTGTCTGCGGCATCCGCAGAGCCGGAAAAACCGTCTACAAGCCTGTGGGGATGCTTTACCCGGAAGTAAACACCCCGGAAGATCTGTTCCCCACGGAGGTCTCTTGTGCGGAGGCGTCGGTCTCCGCACCGCAGACCATCGTGGCAAACCTGATGGCTGCCACGGCCGTGGTCACTATGATCTACAACATTCTGGTCATTGGCCGCAACACCGTACAGCAGACAACCTTCTCCACCAAATCGGTGAACATCCGCTCCTTTCTAAAACAACCAACAAGGAGGAACGCCGCATGAGTACCTTCCATGCTTATGTTGACGCCGCACGCTTCCACGAAGCATTAAGCAATGTGCTGCGCTTTGCCGCCAAGCGTTCCAGACTTCCCATTTTGGAGGAAGCGCAGGTCCGCTTTGAGGATGGGCACTGTGTCCTGACCTGCACCAATTTAGACCAGTGGTGTATGAGCACAATTCCCGCAGTCGGGGACTCTTTCTCCTTTGTGTTTGCCGGGACCCGGAAAATCCTCTCCGCCTGCAAATACTTTTCCGGAGAACTGGAGCTCACTTACACGATTGAGCCCACAGAGACAAACCCTGATCCGAGGGGCCAAATTTCTATCAGCGACGGGAAACGGAGCCTGAAGCGCAGTACAGAGTGCGCTTCCGATTTCCCTGAGCTCAAGGAGAAGCCCATGGAGCGGCACTATCCCGTCAACGCCAAGACCCTGCTGGAACGGTTTAAGCGGGTGAAATACGCCGTTTCCTCGGATGACGCCAGACCCAATCTGCGCTGTATTGAATTTCTGAAGGACAAAATCATCGCTGTGGACGGCTACCGCCTGGCGATGAGCACCGATCCCGCCGTCAATGTGGAAAAACCTTTTTACATTCCGCCTGATGTCATGGCGGAGCTTACGATGTTCAAGGATCAGGACTGCACGATCTCCGTTGGAGAGGAGTGGGCGGCGGTTGAATGCGAAACGCTGCGTGTGCTCACCCGGACACCCGGCTATGACGGGTTTGATGTCGAAAAGGCGATCCCCACATCGTTCAGCACAGAATATTCCGTTGATGTAGACCGCCTTTTGGATGAAGTCAAGTATCTCAACGGTTTTATCACCACAAAAGACCGAAAGCCGATTTGCTTTGACGGGAGCACACTCTCGCTTGAAACATCAGGAGGCACCTATCTCTCCAAGGTCGGCCTGCCCCCCGTTGAAGTGCGGGGCTTCAATCCGAAATACCTCCTGGAGGGGCTGGAGCAGTTCAAGGCAAAGAAAGTGCATACGGTCACCATGAAAATGGGGCATCCGCACTCTCCCATGATTCTGACGGATGGCAAAGACGACCTTGCCATGGTCCTACCGGTCCGGCTGAAAGAAGTCGCATAATGAAAAAGGAGCGATTACAATGAAAAACCTGTATATTCCCAAGGGGAAAACCCTGCATTACGAGGCCCTGTACTGCCAGAACATCGTCAACGACGGCACCCTGATTGTGGATGGAACGCTGCACGCCCGGAGCATTTCCGGCAAAGGCATTTTGAAAGCCGGCACAGTTTCCGCCCGCCATGTGACGGAGATGGATATTGAGTGCGCCACGGTGAACGGAGAGACCCTGGCCGCCGAGCGTATGTGCGCCGCCGAGGTCGTTCTATCCGGCTCCGCAACTGTCTCCTGCTATCTGGAAGCAGAGTATGTGGAGGTCCCCAAGCTGACCATGGCAAAACACAACATCGGCACCCTCAAGGCCGATGATGTCATTACGCTTCCAGAGAAAAAGCGTGGGATTGTCGGCACCCTGGCGGCGGGCTTTTTTCGTCGCCTGTGGCTGTCGCTGACCCACCGCATCCCGGCAGACGCCCCATATGTCCAGGCTGATTCGGCAGCGGAGAGCGCCGCTACAACGGCGCAGGAACAGCCGAAGCCGGAGCAGGCCGCTGATTCTCAGCCTCAGCACGATTCCCAGCCAAGGGACCTTGACCTGGAAGAGGATTTTGAGTTCAAGCGGCTCAAGGCCATGTACCGTCTGCTGAAAGACTGCGGCTACACCCTGCGTATCACAAAGCGGGAGGAGCCCGCCTTGACTCCGCAGGAGGATAGTGCATCTGCCTTTCCGAGGGCCGCGTGACCTATGGAGGACATCACCATCCGGCAGCGCCGGGAAGTGACCGCCATGGGGATAACCCAAGTCCGGGAACTGTGGGCCCAAGGCTATATAGACCAGTCAGGTGTTTTTCGCCTGAAACGCTGTGTCGGCCGATATGGGCCGGAAAAGCCGTTAAAAACGGCAAACCCTGTTGCCACAAACCGTGCCGCGTAGGCACTCAGAACAGAGGGGGACTGTGCTGGGCACGGTTCCCCTCTGGCTAAATCACGGAGGTGATCAAACATGGAGCAGGTAAACGAGGTGCAGCCTCAAAGCCAGCCCCCTTCCCAGCGGTTTTATGCCCTGGAACAGCTCGGCGAGCTTGCCGGTACCATTACTTTGATTTCGGAGGGTCTGCAAGCCTACCGGGAACAGATTGCCGGGCTTTTGGCCGATCAGAAAAAGGCGGAGGCATTTGAGCTGTACCGCCTGCTGGAACGGCAGCGGACTTACCTGGTCGAGCAGATTCGTGCGACCCGGCCTTTCCTGATGGAACTGGAGTCTCCGCTGTCCTCCGCCACGAAAAATCTGGCGGAACAGCTGGCGGCGTTTCCTCTGATGGCCGCGGACTACTCCAGGCTGACGGAAGTATTGAAGCGTTTTGCAAATGCCCTCCCAAACCACCAGACCACAGACGCCTCAATCATCGGGCGCCTGATGAACAATGTCCGGCTGGGGCATTACCCTACGGACCTCACGCATGTGGGGTATATCGCCAACAGCATTGTTTTTCCCACAGTGAGCACGGCCAACCTGATCGACCCATGTTGTGGAACAGGGGACGCCCTGCTTCGGCTCGCTCTGGGGACGGACAGCCAATGCTACGGCATTGAACTGGATGACCACCGGGCGGAACAGGCACAGCAGCGGCTATACCGTGTCGGCTTCGGCAGCTTCTTTGGCTCCAATATCAGTCCAGGCGCTTTTCATGCCGTTTTCCTGAATCCGCCCTATCTGTCCGTCCTGTCTGAGAATGGAGGACGGAGCAGAGATGAAAAGCGGTTTCTGATTGAGAGCATCCCCCTTCTCATGATGGGCGGGCTCCTGATCTACATTGTCCCCTATTACCGTTTGACGGCGGATCTGTGCGGCATCATCTGTGACAACTTTGAACAGGTGCGTATTCACCGCTTCCTGGACAGGGAGTTCAAGCAGTTTAAGCAGGTGGTCGTCACAGGCGTGCGCCGCAGACGGACCGAGGCGGAGCAGGATGCGGAGACGCTGTACTCTGCCGCGGAACATCCGGAGACATTGCCTACCGCCGACCTTTTGCCCAAAGCCTGCTATGAGCTCCCGGCAGTCTCCAAAAAAGTGGAGACATTCCGGGGGGCTGTGTTCAACGAAGACGAGCTGGCCCGCCAGCTGGAAAAATCCGCCGGCTTTGACCGGCTGTTTGCCAAAAGCCGGCTGGACAGCGAGATCAAGCGTCCGCCCCTCCCCCTGTCCATCGGACAGGTAGGGTTGATTGGCGGCTCCGGCCTGATCAACGGACTGATGGAGTGCGACTATCCGCACATTATCAAGGGCCGGATCATCAAAGAGAAGCACACCATCACGGATGAAAACAGGGGGCCCAATGGGCGCCTGATTTCCACCGAGATACGGGAGACGATTTCCAATCGGATGATCTTCAATATCCTGACGCCGAGCGGTTTCCGCTCCCTCACTTAAAGGAGAAAGTGATATGAACGAAAAAAACTATTTTACCATTGTTGTGCCTCTTTCCTCTGATGCACAGAAAGTCGTGCAAAGCAACCCGTCAGCCGTTCCGCTGCGGGCGGCAGTTTGGTCACAGGCGGCGGAACGCATGAAGCCGCTTCTGGGAAATGTCTGCTCCCGTTTCTCCCCCGCGGCAGACCCTTATGGAGAGCCGCTTCACCTGCCCTTTGGCGTCGCTTTGGGCGGTGCAGAAGCCGAACAGTTTCTGCTCTGCTATTTCCATGCCAGGGAAAATCAAGAGGAGGAGATCGAGAGCCGCACTCAGGCCATTCGAGCTCTGGGCAAAACGGTCGGTCAGCTCTATCCGGATGAAGAAACGACTTTGACCGTCATGGCGTTCCGTTCTTCTGATCCCGAGCTGCATAAGCAGATGGATGTTGCCCATCGTTTCTTTTCCGACGACATCACCGCAGCCGCGGGCCTGTATTATTTAGGCTTTGGCTCCAACTACATCAATGAGCAGCAGGAGCGGCAGATCCTCTCCAATCCGGGGGCCTATGCCCTCTGCGTGGCCGAGCTTCAGCCGGTGGAGGAAACAGTGCGATGAGGAAAGTGTTAGACCTTGGCGAGCTCCATAAACAGCTCAGACAGACGGAGGAACATGAGCCGCACTTCGACGAGGAGCTAAACCCCTATCTGCTGGACACAGTTCTTCCGCAGCTTGAGGGCGAAGAGCCCATCCGGCTGGAGCAAATCGACTTTGATCAGTTCGATGAAGAGGACCCGTTCACAATCCTCGACTATTATTACTGGCGGGAAAACCTTTGCAACAAGATGCGCCACATCAACAGGCGGATTTCCGATATTTTGCCGTCCTGTGTGAAAACCAGAGCATTCTTATAGGAGGCCGGTCATGGAAGAAGATACATTGAACGCAGCCATGAGGATCTTAAACATGGCAAAAGTGCTGGAAAGTCACGGGAAATTGAACAGGCTCATAGAAATGCTTGAAAATTGTACGGAGATCACCTGGGATAATCAGTGCTTGATAGAACGGTTTGCCTGTGAGAGCGTATTTCAGAATACCAAGTGCTATGAGCAGTACGGAAAGCAGGTCTCCCATTATGCGTATGAACCGGATCGTGAGGTCTATGTTCTGCGCGACCCGCTGCTGGACAGATTTCATGCTTTGTGCCGGGAATATGAATCCCGAAGAGGGATAACCCGAATCGAAAACTCCTATGCGCGGGAGGTAGAGGATGCGGTCCACAGTGCTATGCGCCTCAGCAACTATAACTTTGATTACCTTTGGATAGACGGCTCGGAGGCGCGGAAAAGTCCCAAACTCCTGCTCTTTCTGTTCGAGGAGTTCTACTCTTTTGATGAGATTCCGAAAGCTCTGTGCGACATCCTGGACGCCTGCCAGAGTGGGATCTGGAAATTGGAACAAGAGCTGAAGAAGCCGGCGGGCAAAGTAATCGCCCTGCCCTCTCAGCCTGCGCTGAAGCAAAAGGAGGCGGCATAAATGGATGCCAGCAACGATATTATGATCCGCATTTCGCCCAATGAGGGCAAAATCACCGTGGAAGAGGACGCGCAAGGCGTCTTCTCCCGGAAAAGCATCACCGAGGAAGATCTGCTTCGGTGCTTCAAAGACAGCCTGCGGACAGCGGACGAGGGCTATCACAGCGGTTTCCTACCGCTGAATACCATTTCGCTCTACCAAAGCGACACGGTAAAACGCTTCGTTCTCTGGCACCCTAAGCTGTATGCCGATGTTTCGGTCTACGATACGCCCTATCCCCACTTCCCAATCCCTCGTCTGGTATTTGGCTTTTCGCTCGATCAAGAGGGAAAAGTCTCCCACTGCCGGATTGGGGTGGTGGCGGATGAGATCCCGACCCCGGAGACACCCATGTACTATTATCCATTCTCCAATGTGAGCCGCGAAAGCGGGAGCCTTTGCGTGGGGGCCAACACGCTGCCAATCTATAAAAAGCCGCACAAGGCACACAACCTTCCGGCGTTTCTCCTGAGTATTCCGAACAACATGCACTATTACAGCAGTTCCAACAACAAGTTAGGACTGGAATATCGGGAACTCATGGAGCACCTGAAGGACAAAGACCCCGAATACTACTATTCGGACATTCTCATCCCCAAAAAGGAAACTCTCGGCGAGTTTATTCAGCGGGCCTAAAGGAGCGAATATCATGTGGAACAAATCAGCGGAAGAACTTCGGGCGGCCCTTTCCGCCCCCTTTGAGAGCGCCGACATCGAGTGGCGGGTCTCCGCCACCAATTCAGCGAAAACCAGCGGCCTGGCAGTGCCCTATGTGACCAACCGGGCCATTCAAACACGGCTGGACAGTACAGTGGGCATCGACGGCTGGCACAACGATTTTGTGCCGTGGAAAGGCGAGAGCGCCCAGCTGTGCGGCATCTCTATCTATTTTCCGTCCATGGAGGCATGGATCACCAAATGGGACGGAGCCGATGACAGCGATATTGAATCGGTCAAGGGCGGTCTCAGCGACAGTATGAAGCGGGCCGCGGTTGAGTGGGGCATCGGCCGGTATCTCTACGGCATGACGCAAAAATGGGTTTCTATTGAGCCGAGGGGAAAAGGGTATGTGATCTGCAATGACGAGCGCCCCACTTTGGATGCTGTCCATGATCAGTGGGTGCAGTCGCTCCAGCAGAAAAAAGGCCACCCCGGCGAACAGGACAAACAGGGCCATCACGCCCGGAGCCAGTCCGCCAATCCCAGTGACGGTCCCCGCCAGCAGGGCGGACAGTCTGCCCCTCAGAGGCAGGGAGCAACCCCTCCGCCGCAGCAGCCGCAGGCACAGCCCGGGTACCCGCCCCAGCAAGCCCCTCAGATGCAGGGGCAGCCTTCCCAAGGCCAGACCTCCTCTGCCGGCATCCCGGCCGGATGCTATCTGGTGACCGGTGCCGTCCTCAAGCCGACGATAAGCGGAAACAGCCGCACCAGCGTCCAGGTCAGAGACAGCGCGGGGCAGGTCTTTCAGGCATATACCCGGGGCGCCGACAGCCGTCTTGCGCCGGGACTGATCCTGACAAACGCGAATTTTTCCACCCAGCACAGCAACGGCGTCACCTTCTATATTTTGGAGGCATATCAGATCCTCGACCTGGGCTCAGAACAGGCCGCATAAGTAAGGAGGCAATCAAATGATCCAACCGATCAAGCAATTTCGCGTGACCCGGCTTACAATCAGCGGGTTTAAGGGATATGCGGACAAGAAGACTTTTCAGTTTGGCGGCATGAATGTGATCTCCGGCCATATGGGCGTGGGGAAAAGCAGCATTGCCGACGCCATCGCCTTTGCTATTACCGGCGTGGGATTCTATGCCGGCGCGAAGATCGACTACCTCTACCATCAGGATACCCGCGATTTGCTGGTAGAGCTGGAGTTTGAGGACGGGTCCGGCAAACTTCGGACACTCGCCCGCCATCGCAAGGATGACAAAATGGACATCACGCTGGACGGTGTCCGCATCGGGCAGGGGGATCTCACCACCATGTTTGGAGAGCGAGACCTTTTCCTGTCCATGTTCAACCCGCAATACTTTATCAATGTTTTGGGCAGCAAGGGCCGCAACCTTTTGGAGCGGTATCTGCCGGAGGTGCCCAAGGCGGAAATTCTCGCTCAGCTCAGCGGCCAGACACAGGCGTTGCTGGAAAAGCAGGAGTTTTTATCCGCGGAGGCTTACTCCAAGCAGCTGCGCGAACAGGTAACTGCCATGGAAAAGGATATGGTCTACATCCAGGGGCAGATTGATCTGCACGCCTCCCAGCAGAAAGAGCAGGCACAGGAGCTCATGGAAGCTCAGGTAAGGCATACGCAGCTTCAGGAGCGTATCAGTGAACTGGAGCGTAAGCGCACCGCAGATTTTGACGGGAACAGTTTGAATGACCAACTGGCCGACCTGTACGCCCGTTATGAAGAATTACAGCGGGAAAAACCAGAGATTGCCGACACGGAAAGTTTGGATGCCCAAATTCGGGCCGCAGCTGAAAAACTGGCCAGCCGCAAGGCAGACACCTACCAGAGTAAGTATTCCGACGCACTGGCTCAGGCGCAGGCACGCATCCATAGGCTCAGTGTGGAACTCAAGCAGACAAAGCACATCCACGACGGCCTGAAAGCAGGGGTGAAGTGCCCCATGTGCCGCCAGACCATCACGGAACAGACCCTGCCGCAGGTGAAGGGGGAATTTGCCGCTTCCCTGCGCCGCATCCAGGCCGAAGGCTGCCAGCTTACCGCCCAATTCAAGGAGGTCCAGGAGCTGGACGCCAAGGCGCGGGCCGTTTTTGAGCAGTACCGGGAGGACGACATTGCCGCCGGTGAAGCCAAGCTGAAGGAGCTCAGCGACCAACGCGCACAGGCGGTGGAACAGGCCGAGAGACAGCGAAATCTCCGCCAGCAGGAGCTTGAGCGCCTGCATAGCGAGATCCAGAGCACCGAGCTGGACCGGGAATGCGGTATGCTCAGTCAAGAGGAAATCGAGGAGCTGAACAGGACCCGCACGGAGCTTGCCGAGCTCAATGCCAAAATTGAGATGCTGTCGAAGCTGGTCCAGGCCTCTCCGGAGGCCGCGGAGAAGCAGGAGCAGAACATTGAGCAGATGCGTACCTCCATCCAGCAAAAGAAGGAACTTCTCTCCGCGCTGGCCTTCTATATCTCAAAGCGTGTGGAGATCAACTTCTCTAAGCTCAAAATGAACCGGGTGGCGATCTCCCTCTATGATGTGGTGAAAACCACCGGCGAAGTCAAAGATGTATTCCGCTTCACCTATGAGGGCCGCGACTATATCTGCCTGTCCCACTCCGAGCGTATCCGGGCCGGGCTGGAGGTTGCGGAGCTGATCAAGCGCCTGCTGGGCGTTGTGTACCCAACCTTTATCGACGATGTGGAGTCTGTACCTGTCATCGACAATGTACGCCCCACTGGGCAGGTGTTTATCGCCAAAGTGATCAAGGGCACCGCGCTGCAGGTCCAGGTGGCCGACAATACGGGCGTCCCGAAAGCCGCATAAAACGGTGAACGCCTATGGGCAAGCATCGCTCCGGCCATTCTTATCAGGAATTTCCGATCCTGAATGTGGCGAGAAGATGTGGGCTTGTCCTGAATGACCGCACGCTGGAATGGGAGGAGGTGGAAGCCTCCTGCCCATTCTGCGGCGATCACGGGCCAGGGAAGCACCATCTCTTTCTCAACACCACCAGAAATATCTTCCGCTGTGTGCTCTGCGGAGAAAAGGGCAACAGCGTGTCCCTCTACGCCAAGATGGAGGGCGTTTCAAACCGGCAGGCGTTTCGGGCGTTATCGGAGGACAGCGTTCTTTACCGATTTCCCCAGCAACCCCTGTCACAAAAACCGGCGGAACGGGAGCCCAGCTCCCTGGCCGTCCGGCACGATGTCTACTATGATATGCTCATGCACCTGGAGCTCTCTCCCAAGCACAGAGCCGACCTTTTGGCCCGTGGATTGAGCGAGGAGCGTATTGAGCAAAACATGTACCGCACTCTGCCCATGTCCAACTCCGCCCGGCGTTTTCTGGCGGGCATCCTTTCCGACTTTCACAATCTGGAGGGTGTCCCGGGCTTCTATGTTGACCGGGGATATTGGAACATTCTCGGCCATTCGGGGCTTCTGGTGCCGTTCCGCGACAGGAACGGCTACATCCAGGGGCTTCAGATCCGGCTGGATGATGAGACAAAGCCAGATCGAAAGTACCGATGGCTCTCCAGCCGCGGCAAGGCTCACGGGACCCGCAGCTACTCCTATATCCATGTCACCGGGAACATCCATGCCAAGACCGCCTATCTCACAGAGGGAGGCTTAAAAGGCGATGTGGCCAGCTTCCTGGATCACGATGCCCTCTTTCTCTGCTTCGCTGGCGTGACGGCCATCGCCGGCCTCAAGGATGCGCTCCAGTCCATGGAGAATCTGGAAGAGGTCGTAGTTGCCCTGGACATGGATAAGCTGGTCAACTGGCGGGTGCGAAACGCCCTGGGAAAAATCATGGAAACGGTGCAGAGCATACCCAATCTCCGGGTACGCCTGATGAACTGGAACATGACCTTCAAGGGCGTGGACGACTTCTACAAGGCCCGCAATGAAGCGGCCTTAAAAGGTGTGAATATTTTGGATATGACTTCAAACTTTATCACCATGCGCCTGGAAACCCTGTGGAAGCAGGAATATCCCGAGCAGGACCGCGGCTTTATCCATACCTGCGAGTGGGAGGAATTGACGGTGCCGATGGACCAGCTGACTGCCGGGAAGCCTGCGGATATGAAGAAAGCGCAACACTATCTGAAGCTCCTGCGGGCGGGCGAAGTGGATTTTCCACCCCTTGTCAGCGTCAACGGCATGGTGATCGACGGCCTGCACCGATACTGGGCCTATCAGCAGATGGGGTATCAGACGGTGACGGTCTATCAGAACAAGCCATGGACCATGCCCGCAGCGGCATAAGGCCCGCCGGCACAAGGAGAACGCTTTGACAACCAATCATTTATGCTGCTGGTGTGGAGCTCTGGCAGAGTTTTCCACATACCGGACGATTTATGTGAACACGGAACACGAACAAGCAAGCCGGTACTTTGAGTGCGCAGCCTGTTATCAAAAGGCAACCAAAGATTTGATTTCGGAGGTAGAAAACTATGTTGAACAATAAGAAAACCATCCGCTTTGAAGACTTCGCCGCCGTTTCTCGGGATGGCGGAGATGTTTTGGGAAAGGTGCTGTACTATTCACTTTCCAGCACCCTGATTGACCGGGACGAGTTGGAAAGCCTGTGTGACGCCGTGGGGTTTCCCAAAGGCAGGAGCAATCGCACTGCCATGGGGGACGCTTTTCGTTCCGCCACCGGCGATATTTATGAACGCCGGGTAGTGAAAACCGACAGCGGCCCGCAGATCTTCAAGGTGTACTGCCGGGATAACAAGGGGGGAAACGCCTCTGTGATCTCCCGTGAGCTGGTCAAGGAGACCGTGCATGAGGACACCAATGAATACCGCAAGCTGGCGAACATCACCTTCAATAAGACCAGCAAGCTGTTTTCCTATGATAATCTTGTCTCCGATCCGTTCATCGACCCGCTTCCGTACTGTATGGAGGCGCAGAGGCTTTTTGAGCTCTACCAGAACTGCGCCGGCCGGCGGCAGATTGAAACCCTGCTGGAGAACTATGTGGACTCCATGCAGGCCGTCAAAATAGGCCGGGGGCATTTCTTTTTCGTTCCCCGGGACTTTATCGCCAGATTGCAGGTGTTTGAGGACTTCGTAGAGATGCTGGAGGAACATAACCAGCTCAAGCGTCCCGACCGTGATCCGCTGGAGGTCAACAGCATTTATGTTGTGGACGACGCCAAACAGCGTCAGAAGATGGCCGCCGCCTTCTACCGCTCTGTCCGCAGGGAGATTGCCGAGTATGAGGAGCGCGTTACCAACCTGATCCAGAGCGGAAGCCAGAGCCCCAAGATCATGGATCGCTGGGTCATGCGCATCCAGGGCCTGGAGCAAAAGAAACGGAATTATGAAAATATTCTGAAGCGAGAGCTTACCGACCTGGACGAGGAGTTTACCTCGCTCCGTTACCTGTCGGACGAGCTTCGGATCAGAGCGGCAGGGCTCCGGGCCGCTTAAAATACCTGGAATGGAGGCTCGGAATGAACAAGGAAAAGAATGATGGGCCGATCATCAAAGCGCCCCAGGCGATTGAGCGCCCCAGTAAGCGCCCACCGTGCTACCGGGCGGAAATACCAAATCCCTACAAACGCCCGCCGTGTGATAGTCCGGAAATACAAAAGCCTTGTTCCCGCTGCGTGGGGTGGGGAATGAAAACCTGTGCCCACTGCCGCTTCTGGACAGACTATGAGCCAGGCGAGGATGAAAGTCGTGTAAACCTGCCCCTCTCCTTGGCACGGCTCCGGGAGATGGATGGCTTTCCTGCCTGGTGGGAGTGCGGCCCGGAATACAGTTGCTGGGGTATTATCGCCGTGGACAGTTGCGGTCTTCGGAAGAGCATCCCCTTCTTTCAGGGACGATGGCGTGAAGTCGATTTTGTGTATAACATCGAAGCACGCAATATGGAGATATACCGCCGCCCGCCTGATAAAGAAGGCGGCTGAAGTACGCCGTATGATCGGAAAAAGCCAAATCGGAAGGGAGTAACCTGATATGACCTACCAGGAGAAAGAAGTTTTCACCCTGGATAATTTCGACTATGCCGCTGCAAAGCCTGGAGACTATGTGGAGGAGGCCGTGGTGGATGCAGCCATGAACTGCCTGCCGCCCATCTGCATGAGCAGCGCCTGTGCGCAAATGGGGGACCCCTATGGTATGCGCCAGGACCCTACAACCGGGGCATGGAGATCCACCTACGCCACATTCAAGCGTTGTCTGGATGCCTCCGGCATCTGGGAGTATTGTGGCCATTGTTTTCCGGGCGAGACCGTAGAGCGCGGGACGCCGCCCCCCTATATGTAACACACAAAATTAAGTAAAGAGCCAATCAACGCTCCAGCCGCAGGTGCGGCCAATGGAAAAGCCCGAGGAGATACGCCGCATGGCGTACCCCTCGGGCTTTTTTATTGAGAGACGGTTTACTGCTCCGCTCCACTCTCCCGCAGAGGAAGGGAAAGGCGCTGGATCATGGCCAGCACCAGGGCCGCATCCTGTTCATTCAGCTCCCGGATGGCGTCGATGGCCTTTTGCACAGTCGGAGAAAGAGTATTCTCCTCATCGAAGAATTCAGACAGGTTCATATCAAAATAGTCCGCAATATTAAATAGCTCCTGTGTCGATGGCTTAGACTTCCCGGAGGTGATGCTCTGGATGTAGCTTTTGCTGTGCCCCAGCTCCAGCGACATCTGATATTCTGAAATATTCCGGGCCATTCGGAGCTGAGTAATTCTCTTTGCAATATAGCTCTCGTCCACCAAGTATCACCTCTTTGCTCCGATGATACCCGATTATTCAAAAATGATGTTCGCTGACGGCGTGATTATATTTTTATATTAGGCCGCTGTCACTTGTTATTTACCGCTTATACTTGTATAATTTCATTTATACCATTCCGCTGAAATCGGTAGGTATGATCCTGCCGAGGAGAATAGAAAGGGGGACATGGCCATGAAGCAGCGTTCTGAGGCCGCGGCGGACCGGGCCGCTTCATACCTGTTGGAAATGGGAATACGGACCTCCAGCAAGGCCTATCAATATCTGCTCTTTGCTTTGACTCAGTTACAATGCGGGACCCCATTCCAGAACTCAATCTGGGAGCTGACTGCAATCCACTTCGGACAAAAGCGGGAAAATGTGCTGGCCTGTGTGCGGCGTGAGATCAACCGCGCCTTCCATATGGCGCCGGACCGTTTCATAGATAAAGGCGCCGGTATCATTCCGGGCCAGTCGCCAAAGGCGATGGAATTTTTGCAGCTGGGGCTCTACGAGATATGCAAATCCAGATGTTAAGTTTTTCATCCCTTTTTGGTGGATAGGGACTGGTAGCGAATTTGTCCTTGGCATACTTGACGCAGTTCATGGAATAGAGTATTATTTTTAATTAGCCATAACTAACTACCTCTCCAGGAGTGAACTCTAATTATGACATGCGGAAGTTTTTATCTGGGCAAGCTCTATCATGATTTAATCACAAATTCGCCACAGACCGTTACAATGAGCATCCCAGCAGAACTCGGAAACGGACAGATTACGCAAACAACGATTAAACACGGTGTCATTTTTTCGGACTGGCAGATGAATTATCGCTCCGATATGAATGTGCAGGGGCCTGTCAGCAGGGAATATATACAGATCATATTCTGCCTGAATGACGGCATCTCCTGGGGAATCATGAATGAGCACCGCTCTGTTACCATTCAGAAAAACGAGTCCTGTATTTATGCCGGACACGGTGGTACGGAGCATATCTGTTATGCGAAGGACAGTCATTTCTCATTCAAGAGCATCAAAATCCCCATTTCCTATTTTACACAACTGCTCTCAGAGTATTTTGATGGACAGGAGACTGCCGCTTATGAGCGGAAACTCTTGGACGGAATCTCGAAAGTCCCTGTTACTCCCATGATGGAGCAGATATTATCGGAAACAAGCAAATTTTCTCAATACCGCGGAGGGCTGGGCTATCTCTATTTGGACGGCAAGCTGTTGGAGCTGCTCTCCATCTACCTCGGTGAAGTTCTGGAAATGGATATTCTGATGGGCAAAAATATCTCCATGTCCCGGACGGAGCGGACCGCCATCATGGAAGCGAAGCGGATCATCGACAGCCAGCTCGCCTTCGCCCCCTCTTGTGAAGAGCTGTCTCAACAGGTGCATCTGAGCCTTACCAAGCTGACACGGGGATTTTCTTCCTTCTACGGGATGCCGATCCATCAATATGTTATTGAGCAGCGGTTGACACAGGCGGCGCAGCTGCTGCTGGACGGAGACTGGAATGTGGGAGAAGTCGCTGCGATTGTAGGCTATGGAAAACCGAGCAATTTTGCGGCGGCCTTCAAGAAAAAATACGGTGTTGCCCCCAAACATTACAGAGAGACACGCTTCAACCACACAAAACAGTGACCTTTAACTGCTTTTGGGTGAAAATGGGCAGGTTTTGGGTCGAATTAGAAATGCGTAACTGATACAATATGCGTCGAGGTTAGTAAGTGCTAACCTCGACGCATATTGTTGTATAGAGGAGGCAAAGCATGAAACAGAAGTTGAATGCGAAAGATTTTATCCTGGTCGGCGTCCTGACCGCTCTCATGTGGATCATCTGCATGATTATCAGCACCATTATGAGTGTAGCCGGTCCAGTGACCAATGTGTTCTACCCATCTGTTGTTGCAATTCCCAATGGTATCGTGATGATGCTCTTACTGGCCAAGGTGCCAAAAAAGGGCGTATTCACCATCTGCTCCGCAATCCAGGCCATCCTGTTCCTGCTGGTGGGTGCTTTCTGGTTTATCCCCATCGGTTTGGTGATAGGCGGTGTGATCTGCGATTTCCTGGTCATGGGCCGGAAGGAAATCACCATGAAGTCCATGACCGTGGCCTATGCCCTGTTCAGCGCCATTTTCGCCTTCAGCGCCATCTGCCCCATCAAGTTCCTCCAGAGCGCTTTCGTGGGCGCCATGGAGAAGAACAACATTGCCCAGGAGTACATAGACGGGATGCTGAACATCACCTCTGTCCCCATGTTGGTGGTCATCGTTGCGGCCGGCTTGGTAGGTGGACTGATCGGCGCCGTGATTGGGCAGAAGGCGTTGAAGAAGCACTTCATAAAGGCCGGGCTCGTTTCAGTCAAATAACAAGGCACAGCCCCTTAGCAGTCAATCAGACAAACGCAGGCAAGCGGGCTGCCTGATCTCAGGGCGCGGGGCTGAAAATGGCCCCGCGCTTTGATTTGGATAGGGAGGCATTGGAATGGAAGAATCACAAATCAAGCAAATCATAGAACAGCAGTCCCTTCATGGATCGGCACTGTTAGATCCCCGCTGTAAGATTTTACTTTTGGTCTGTATCGGGTTTGTCAGTTACTTTTTGGCCGGGGAGGTGGTCAGCCTCGCGCTCATGCTGGCGTATGGCCTGTTTATTGCCGTAGGAAACGGAGGAAAGTGGGCCTTGAAGATGATTGCGGCTTACATCATCGTCGCCTATCTCAACGCCCTGCTCCGCTATGTGCAGGTGCCTGTGCTGAGCGTGATTATGAGCGTGTTCGGCGTGACGCTGTTGAAGCTGATCCCCATTGTGATGATGGGCCTTTGGATTTTGCGGACCACCTACATGGACGACCTGATGGTGGCGCTCCAGCGGATGCGGCTTCCCCAGGCGGTGACGATCCCGCTGGTAGTCATGTTCCGCTATATCCCCACCCTGCGGATCGAATACCGGCAGATCCGCAGCACCATGGACATCCGGGGGATCAGCGATACCTTGTGGAAACGGGTATCTCATCCTCTTGCAACCATTGAGTATATTTTAATCCCCTTGCTGATGCGGTGCCTGAAGGTCACGGACGAGCTGGCGGCCTCCGGCACCACCCGGGGACTGGAGCTGGAGTGCAAACGGTACGCCCTGCGCCCCATCCGCTTCTCCTGGCCGGAGATTCTGGTGTCCCTGCTGGGCATCCTTTTCCTGGCGGCGCTGCTGATCCTGGACCAGACCCGGATCGGGGAAATCATCTTGTGGAGGGTGTGACATGATCTCGTTTCAGAATTTCAGCTTTCGCTATGAGGAGAGCAAGGACTTTACCCTCCGTAGCATTGATATGACGGTGCAGACCGGCGAATTTGTCCTCCTGACCGGGCGGAGCGGCTGTGGCAAGACCACGCTGATTCGCTCCCTCAACGGCCTGATCCCGCACTTTTATCCCGGCGAGATACAGGGCGACCTTGTGATGGACGGGCGCTCCCTGCTGGAAATGAAGCCCGCGCAGCTGGCCGGGCAGGTGGGGACAGTATTTCAGGACCCGCGCTCCCAGTTTTTTATGACGGACACCACGCGGGAACTGGCCTTTGGCTGCGAAAATATGGGCCTCCCCCGTGAGGAAACCATTGACCGCATCGCAAAAGCCGCAAAGGATCTGGAACTGGCGGACTACCTAAACCGGAGCATCTTTGCCCTGTCCAGCGGAGAGAAGCAGCAGATCGCCGTGGGCTCGGTCTACGCGCTTTCGCCAAAGGTCTATATCTTCGACGAGCCCTCCGCAAACCTGGATTATGCGGCCACCAAGCGGCTTGCGGAGATCATGGGAAAATTGAAGCGGGACGGATACACCATCTTTGTGGTGGAGCATCGCTTTTACTATCTGCGTGATTTAATCGACCGGGTATTTCTCATACAAAACGGAAAAATCGAACAGGAATTTACAAGGGAGCAGTTTTGCTCCTTACCGGAGGGAACGCGCATATCCTATGGGCTGCGGACTGCATATCCGGAGCGGGATGCGGAGCATTATCAGGAAAAAGAACGCCGCCCAATGGGGAAACACCTGCTGAGTGTGCAGGGCCTTTCCTTTGCCTATCCCAAAGAGCAGGAGGTCTTTCGGAATGTCAGCTTTGAAGCCCACGCCGGGGATGTGATCGGCATCCTGGGCCACAACGGAGCGGGCAAGACCACCCTCTTGTCCATCCTGACCGGCCTCTTGAAACAACGGAACGGCGAGATCGCCTTTGACGGCAGGAAGCTCACTCCACGCCAGCGCCGGGCGCTGTCCTATCTGGTCATGCAGGACACGGATTACCAGCTCTTTGCCAGCAGTGTGGAGGAAGAACTCTCCCTGGGGATTCGGGAGGACTGCAAAGAGAAGGTGGACACCGCACTGGAGGCGCTGGAGCTGTCCGAATACCGGGAGCAGCACCCGGCGGTCCTCTCCGGCGGGCAGAAGCAGCGGGTCACCATTGGCGCGGCCATCGTCAAGGACAGCCCGGTGATCTATTTTGACGAGCCCACCAGCGGCTTGGACTATGACTCTATGGTGCGGGTCAGCCGGCTGATTGAGCAGTTGTCCGCTTCCGGCGTGATCGTGTTTGTGGTTTCCCACGACTTCGAGTTTATCGTCCGGACCTGTACGGAGGTGGTCCAGCTGGACGACCAGGGGGCCGTTCAAAATCACCGGCTCACGCCGCAGATATTGAAAGCTCTGTCGGAACAGTATTTTCATTGATGGGAGGTTGTAAATCATGTTTCAAAAGGTATTTGAATACGCGGGGCCGCATAAAAAAGGCCTCTACGCGGCCACAGCGGTAGTGCTGGTCAGCGTTTTGATGGGCGTCCTGCCCTTTGTGCTGGCCTACCAGGTAATTGCTCCGCTGGTGATGGGAGCGGAAATTGAGGTTTCGTTTCTCATCCTGCGGGTGGCTTTGGTGCTGGTGTGCCTGGTCTTGCAGGCTGTTCTCTATGGCTGGGGTCTCAATCTTTCGCACAAGGCCGCCTATGACACGCTGCTCCGGCTGCGGACTGCCCTGCAAAAGCGGTTTGAGAAGCTGCCCCTGGGCGTGATCCAGGACAAAGGCACCGGCACCGTCAAAAAGCTGTTTGTCGATGATGTGGACAGTCTGGAGGTCCTGCTGGCCCACTCCATGCCGGAGGGGATTGCAAACCTGATGGTCCCCATCGCGGTCTATGTGGCCATGTTTTTCGTGGACTGGAAGCTGGCGCTGCTGTCCCTGGCCTCTATCCCCATCAGCCTGATCGCCATGATGACCATGTACTCGGTGGGCATGAAGAAAATGGGCCCCTACTATATGGCCGGCCAGAAGATGAACAACACCATCATCGAGTACATCAACGGCATGGAGGTCGTCAAGGTATTCAACAAGGACGCGGACTCCTATGAGCGTTTTCGCAAGGATGTTTCGGATTACCGGGATTACACCTTGGCCTGGTACAAGGCGGCATGGCCCTGGATGGCAATTTACAGCAGCCTCCTTCCGTGTACTGTGATTTTGACCCTGCCGCTGGGGGCGTGGTTTGTCCTCTCCGGCTGGTCGGCTCTGCCGGATCTGATTTTGGTGCTGTGCCTCTCCCTGAGCATCGGGATGCCGCTCCTCAAATCCCTGGGTTTCCTGCCCACCATGCCCCAGCTCAACTACAAGATTTCTGCGCTGGAACAGGTTTTGGATGCGCCGGAACTTCAGCAGACGCCGGACGGCTTCCACGGCAAGGATGATACTATCGTTTATGACCATGTTTCCTTTGGCTACACCAAGACACAGCCCGGCCCGGACGGAAAGCCCATGGTGGCGGAGGATGAGGTACTCCACGACATCAGCTTTACGGCCAAGGCCGGACAGAAAACGGCCCTGGTGGGAGAGTCCGGCTCTGGCAAGAGCACTCTGGCAAAACTGCTGATCCACTACTATGACCCGCAGAAGGGCAGCATCTCCATTGGCGGACAGAAGCTGTGCGACATGAGCCTGGAGGCCCTGAACAGCCGTATTTCCTATGTGGCGCAGGATCAATACCTGTTCAACACCTCTCTGCTGGAGAATATCCGCATTGGACGGTTGAACGCTACCGATGAGGAGGTCCTGGAGGCAGCGCGCAAGGCCCAGTGCATGGAGTTTCTGGAGAAGCTGCCCCAAGGAATTCACTCCATGGCGGGCGATGCGGGCAAGATGCTCTCCGGCGGTCAGCGCCAGCGCATATCTCTGGCCCGTGCCATCCTGAAGGACGCCCCTATTGTGGTGCTTGACGAAGCCACCGCCTACGCCGATCCTGAGAACGAGGAAAAGATGGAGGCGGCGATTGCGGAACTGGTGAAGGGCAAGACTCTGGTGGTCATCGCCCATAAGCTGCCCGCGATTATGAACGCCGATCAAATCTGCGTCGTAGACCACGGCAAACTGGTTGCGGCAGGAAAGCATCAAGATCTGATCCAGTCCTGCCCGGAATATCAAAAGCTGTGGAAGGCGGCCCAGGACAGCGCCGAATGGAACATACATACCGCAAAGGAGGGAAACTAAATGTTTGCACTATTTTCAAGGATTTTGAAACTTGCCGGTCCATATAAAGGGCGTATTCAGGGCGCTTTTGCCTGCGCGTTTGTGGAGTCGATCCTGTCTAAAATGCCGATCTTCCTGGCCTTTGTGGTGTTGAGCGGCTTTGCCGCCGGAACATTGACCGGACAGACCTGCCTCTATGTGGGCCTTGGCCTCGCGGCGGCCGTGCTGGTGCAGATGCTGGTCCACTATCTCAGCGACAGTCTCCAGAGTGCGGCGGGCTACCTGATGTTTGCCGAGAAGCGCATGGAGCTGGGCGGACACCTGCGGAAACTGCCCATGGGCTACTTCACCTCCGGCAATATCGGCAAAATCAGTTCTGTCCTCAGCACCGATATGGTGTTCATTGAAGAAGTCGCCATGAGCACGCTGGGCAACATGATGAGCTATCTGCTGTCCTCCCTGGTCCTGCTGGCGTTCATGTTCTATCTGAATTGGCAGCTGGGCCTGATCGCGGCCCTTGTGACCATTCTGGCGTGGCTGGTTTCCAGAGGGATGAACAAGGTTTCCCTGCGGGAAGCCGCTGGCCGCCAGGAGCAGAGTGAACGGCTGACGGACGCGGTGCTGTCCTTTGTGGAGGGCATCGGAGTCATCAAGAGCTATAACCTGCTGGGTGAGAAATCGGAAGAACTGACCGGCAATTTCAAACGGTCCAGAAATACATCCCTCGCCTTTGAACGAAAGATGACCCCGTGGACCATGGGGCTGAATGTCCTTTATGGAATCGGGATTGCCGCGATTTTTGGCCTGTCGGTCTTTCTGGAGCGGAGCGGTATTCTTTCTCTGGCCTATGTGCTGGGCGTTCTCCTGTTCGTCTTTGACCTGTTCGGGCCGCTCAAGGCACTTTATGGCGAGGCGTCACGCCTGACTGTGATGAACGCCGCCCTGGACCGCATTGAGGCTGTATTGGATGAGCCGGAGCTCCCAGACACAGGGAAACAGCATATTCCGGCTCAGGCACAGTCCGGCCAGCCGGAGGTGCGGTTTCATGATGTGGCCTTTGCCTACCAGGACAAGGAGGTGCTGCACCACATCAGCTTCTCTATGTCGCCCAATACCATGACCGCTCTTGTGGGCCCTTCCGGCGGGGGCAAGTCCACCATCGCCAATCTGCTGGCCCGGTTGTGGGATGTGAAAAGCGGCAGCGTCACGATCCGGGGCGTAGACACACGGCAAGTCCCCCTTGCGGAGCTGATGGGTCACATCAGCATGGTCTTCCAGCGCGTGTATCTCTTCCAGGACACGATCTATAACAATATCAGTATGGGCAAGCCGGACGCCACCGAAGAAGAGGTCTATGAGGCGGCGAGGAAAGCTCGCTGCTACGATTTCATCATGGCTCTGCCGGACGGGTTTCAGACTGTGGTGGGAGAGGGTGGTGCAACCCTCTCCGGTGGTGAGAAACAGCGCATCTCTATCGCCCGCTGTATTCTGAAAGACGCCCCTATTGTAATTTTGGACGAGGCGACCGCCAGTGTGGACACCGACAATGAGAGTTACATTCAGGAGGCCATCTCTGAACTGGTAAAGGGTAAGACGCTGCTGGTCATCGCCCACCGTTTGAACACCATCCAGAACGCCGGCCAGATTTTGGTCATCAGAGACGGACGGATCTCACAGCATGGCACCCATGAGGAATTGATGAAACAACCCGGTATTTATCAGGATTTCGTCCGTATCCGTATGAGCTCTGCCGGTTGGAGCCTGTCTTGATGGAGAGGAGCTCCCCATGAAACAATTACACGCATCCGGCGAAGATTATCTGGAAGCAATCCTTGTCCTAAAGAGGAAGAAGGGCATGGTACGCTCCGTAGATGTGGCCCGGCACCTTGATGTATCGAAACCCAGTGTGTGCCACGCGGTCTCTACTTTGAAAGAGGGTGGGTTTCTCATTATGGACGAAAATTCTTTCTTATTTTTGACGGATGTGGGCCGGGAGGTAGCCGAGCAGACCTATGAAAAGCACTGCTTCTTCACCCGCCAGCTTGTCGCGGCCGGGGTTGATCCCCAGACCGCGGAACGGGAGGCCTGCCGGATGGAGCACACAATCAGTCAAAAGTCGTTTGAATTACTGAAAGAGGCGGTGGAGCCGGAATGAACGGTGGAAAATCAGAAGAAGAGGTGGTCCCCGTATGGGGAAGCTGCTGATTTTATCCATCACAGATGGCGAAGAACAGATTCTGAACAAGCTCAAGGACTTCTTGGCGGAAGAACCTGGGATCGAGGTCGTGGAGCCGCCCACCGCGAAGCATATCCTCACTTTTCCCGGCCTGGAGCTGCACCTGCGCAAGCAGACGGTAAAGTGGCGGGGCCAGACCCTCCACCTTACGCACCTGGAGTTCTTCACGCTGGCCTATCTGGCCCGGCACCCCGGCTGGATTTTCACGCAGGAACAGATCTACGAGGCTGTATGGCATGAGTTCCCGGAGGACTGCGGCGCGGCTGTGGCCAACATCATCAGCCAGCTCCGCCGGAAGATGGGCCCGGGCAACCCCATCCGCACCGTCCCCCACAGCGGCTATAAGTTCGAACTGCCCCCATAACCTACGAAGTCCTTTCGGCAAAACGCAGTTATCCTTAACGGGTAACTGCGTTTTTCTATCTGAGTCAAGATCACAATAGCTTGGCGCTTTCACAAAAATCTGTCCAAACAGAGCATAATCGTCTATATGGAGCGGACAGACAGAGTTCTTTTCGCTAAAATAGTGCACCGGTAAGGGGCGCACAGCGACCAATTATCTAATCGTCGGTTAGCAATATCTAACTAAAGCAAAGGAGTATGCGTTATGTCTGAACCAATCAAGCGCCGCGGAATGGGCGGCAAAGATGTTATCACCGTGGGGATCTTCTCCGCCATCTACTTTGTCATCAACTTTGCCTTTATGCTCCTGGGCGGGCTGCACCCACTGCTGTGGATTTTGATGCCGGGCTTTATCGCCCTGTTCACCGGCATTCCATATCTCATGATGTGCGCCAAGGTGCAAAAAGTAGGTTCGGTCCTGCTGATGGGTCTTATCACCGGGCTGATCTACTTTGTCACCGGTCAGTTCACCCCGGTGATCCTGGTCTCTTTCGTCCTTGCCTGTGGCCTGGGAGAGCTGGTCCGTGGCTGTACCCACTATACCAGCATCCGGGGAAACCTTGTGTCCTTCGTCCTGTTCTCCCTGGGTATGGTAGGCTCTCCACTGCCCGTCTGGCTGATGCGGGAGGACTTCCTGCAGCAGATCACGGAGCAGGGGATGCCCGCCGACTATGTGAACACTCTGGCGGCTCTGTCCTCCAACTCCATGTTGGTGGTGCTGTTCCTGGCCCCTGTTGTGGGCGCAATCATTGGCGGCTTTATCGCCCGAGCCATGTTCCGCAAGCACTTTGAAAAGGCAGGCCTTGTCTGAGATGGAGCGGCGCATCTTTGACCCACGGGCCGGCCTGTGGCTTCTGGTGACCGCCAATATCATCGCCTTTCGCCCCCATACTCTGTGGCTGGAGCTGGCGCTGGTCGGCCTGCTGTTGCTCCTGATGGCCGCCCATTGGAAGTTTCCCATGGCGGTCAAATGGGCGGTGGGCTATTGTGCCCTGCTGCTCTTTCAGCAGTACATCCTGCCTGCCTCTCCCAAGATCATCGCCACCAGCTTTACCATTTTTGCCACCTACGCCCGCCGGATGTTTCCGTGCCTGATGACCGGATCGCTGATGCTGAAATGCACGCCTTTGCGGTATTTCATCGTGGGGCTACGCCAGCTCCGTGTTCCCCAGCGGCTGATCGTGGCCGTCTCGGTGACACTGCGGTACTTCCCAGCCATTCGGGAAGAAATGGGCTACATCCGGGACGCCATGAAGCTGCGGGGCGTCCGGGGGCTGGCCCGGCTGGAGGGCACGGTGATGCCTCTGATGGTGTCCGCCACCGAGACGGCGGAGGAGCTCTCCGCAGCGGCGGTGACCCGGGGAATTGAGGACCCCGCGCCCAAGACAAGTGCCGTCTCCCTGCGGCTGTCCCCGGTAGACCTGGCCGGGATGGCGGCGGGCCTTGTCTTGCTGGCGCTGTCATTTGTGGTACAATAAGGAGGAGCCCCGGAATGATCTCATTTGAGTATGTTTCCTTTGGCTATGACGGCTCCCGGGAGACCCTGGCCGGACTGAACGCGGCCATCCGGCCGGGCGAATGCGTCCTGTTGTGCGGCGCTTCCGGCTGTGGAAAGACTACGGTGACCAAGCTCGTCAACGGCCTGATCCCGGCCTTTACCCCCGGCTGCCGCCTGGAGGGACGGGTGGAGGTGGACGGCCTGGACCCCGCCAAGACGCCCATGCACCAGCTGGCCCGAAAGGTGGGATCGGTATTCCAGAATCCCAAGTCTCAGTTTTTCAATCTGGACACAGACAGTGAGCTGGCCTTTGGGCTGGAGAATGCGGGCCGCCCTCCGGAAGAGATCCGCGCCCGGGTGGCGGAGACCGTGGAGGCCCTGGGGCTGGAGAGCCTCTGTGGGCAAAGCATTTTCTCCCTCTCCGGCGGGCAGAAGCAGCTACTGGCCTTTGGCTCTGTCTACGCCATGGACCCGGACATCTTCGTGCTGGACGAGCCCACTGCCAATCTGGATCAGGAGGCTATTGCCCGCCTCCACGACGAGATTGCCGGCCTGAAGCGACAGGGGCGCACGGTGGTCATTGCCGAACACCGGCTCTACTTTCTTACCGACCTGATCGACCAGGCGTGGTATATCAGGCAGGGGAGCCTGTCCCGGCGCTTTACACGCGAAGAATTTCAGCGGCTGAGCGATGGGGAGCGGGAGGAACTGGGCCTGCGTACACTTTCACCGGTGCCCTGCACCCTGCCGCCGGCGGAACCGGCCGGGTCCGGGGAAGGTCTCTCTGTGGAGGGGCTGACCTGCGCCTTTCAGAAAAGAGAGGCGGTGTTCCGTGATCTGTCTTTTTCCGTCCGGCCGGGTGAGGTAGTGGCTGTCACCGGGCCTAACGGCGTGGGCAAGACCACGCTCTCCCGCTGTCTGTGCGGGCTGCTGCGGGAGCAGGCGGGGACTGTCCGGCTTCACGGCCGCCCCCTGGGACGCAAAGAGCGGCAGCGGGCGGCCTTCTGCGTGATGCAGGATGTAAACCACCAGCTCTTTTCGGACAGCGTGTGGGGTGAGTGTCGAATATCCGCCCCGGATGCACTGGACGAAAAAATTGCCGAGGTGCTGGATCACCTTCAACTGCTGTCCTTTCGGGAGCGACACCCCATGGCGCTCTCCGGCGGACAGAAACAGCGGCTGGCGGTGGCCACCGCGCTGCTGTCGGAAAAGCCGGTGCTGATTTTTGACGAGCCCACCAGCGGCCTGGATTATGCCCGGATGGTGGAGGTATCCAGCGTGATCCGGGATCTGGCCCGGCAGGGCCGTATCGTGCTGGTGGTGACACATGACCAGGAGTTTTTGCAGCGGGCCTGCGACCGGGTCCTGCATCTGTAAGGAGAGGAACTATGCTGGAGCAGATGATAGCGGGAAATGGCTTTCCAAAAGTGGTGGTGGAAAATGATCATTGCCGGGTCTTTCAGATGATGGGCGGCACCGGGGATGGGAGCATGACCCAGTACGACCTATACCCCGGGATCACTTTGATGTATAACGACTTCCATATGGAGGATTACGACTCCGACCTGACCATTACCGGAGATCTGCTGTGCATCGACTATTGCCGCCAGGGACGGATGGAGTACCCGGCGGGGCCGGATGCTTATTCCTATGTGGAAGCGGGGGACCTGAAGCTGGACCGGCGGCTGGAACACCGGGGGCACTTTGTTTTTCCACTTTCCCACTATCACGGGATCACGGTGGGGCTGGAGCTGCCTCAGGCGGCCCAGGCCCTGGCCGAATGGGTGCGTGACTTTCCGGTGGACCTGTACCGCCTCCGGGACAAATACTGCTCCGGCCCCCACCCCAAGGTACTCCACGGGGCCCCTTCGCTGGATCATATCTTCCAGGAGCTCTATGCCGTACCGGAACAGATCAAGCTCCCCTATTTCCGCATCAAGACGCTGGAACTGCTCCTCTATCTGGATGCCCTGGAGCTGCCCGCGGAGTCGGAGAAGCCCTACTTTTACAAGACACAGGTGGAGAAAATGAAAGCAATTCACCGCCTGTTGACCGGGGATTTGGAGCGTCACTACACTATCACTGAGCTGTCCCGGCGCTTTTCCATCCCGACCACGGCCTTGAAAGAGTGCTTCAAATCGGTCTACGGCCAGCCCATCAACACCTATATGCGGGGCCTGCGCATGGACCGGGCGGCCCTCCTGCTCCGGCAGGAGCCCTATGTCGGCGTGGCGGAGATCGCCGGCCGGGTAGGGTATGACAGCGCCAGCAAATTTGCCGCCGCGTTCAAGGCGGTAAAGGGTAAAACGCCCCTGGAATATCGCCGGGAGGGACAATAAATTCTTCTGTCCAAACGGGACAGGATCGGCGGAGCGGAGCGGAAAAGAGCCTTTTTATCAGTTACAATGGCTGCGGTTAGCGAAAGCAAATCGCAGTCATTTCTTTTGAGAGGAGTCTTGCCGATGAAAGAACGGACCTGGCTGAGCATCCTGCTCTCCTATGCCGGACCCTGCCGGGGCAAAATGGCCGCCTCGGTGGCCCTGGCGGTGGTCAGCGTGGCAGGAGGCTTTGTGCCGTATCTGGGAGTCTATCAGATCCTGCGGCTGTTTGTGGAACGCCGGACGGGCCTGGAGGGCATCCTGCTGTGGTGCGGGGTGTGCCTGGCAGGCTATGCCGTCAAGGTGGCGGGCTATGCCCTGTCCACCATGCTGGCCCATGTGTCCGCCTACACCATTTTGGAGGGCCTTCGCCTCCAGGTGGCGGACCGGCTCATGGGGGCGCCCCTGGGCGAGGTGGAATCCCGGCCCATCGGGGCCATGAAGAGCACCGTCGTGGACCGTATCGAGGATGTGGAGCCGCCCCTGGCCCACATGATCCCGGAGCTGAGCTCCAACCTGCTTCTGCCCCTGGCGGTCGTCATCGCCATGTTCGCCATCGACTGGCGGATGGGACTGGCCCTGCTGGTGACCATCCCAGTGGCCCTGGTCCCCATGGCGGCGGGAATGCGGTCCTACAACAAGAACTATGCCGCCTATATGGCGGCCAACAACCATGTCAACAGCGTCATCGTGGAATATGTGGAGGGCATCCAGGTGGTCAAGGCCTTCAGCCAGGGGGAGCGGTCCTACGCCAAGTTCGCCCAAGCCGTGAGCTCCTTCCGGGACTTTACCCTGAACTGGTTCCGCTGTACCTGGGCCTCCATGAATCTGTGCCTGTCCATCCTGCCCACCACCCTGCTGGGTACCCTCCCGGTGGGCATCTATCTTTACCAGACCGGAGTGCTGGACCCAGCTCAGGTGACGCTGTGCCTGATGATGGCTCTGGGTATCGTCTCCCCGCTCATGAGTGCCACCGCCTTCATCAACTCCATGAAGAGTATGCAGTTTGCGGTGAAGGATACCCGGGAGCTGCTGGACCTGCCCCAGCTCTCGCAGATGAAGCAGGAGGCGGATCTGGACGGCAGCGGCATCCGGTTTCGGAATGTGTCCTTTTCCTACGGCGGGGCCGGGGGCGCAGAAGTGCTCCATGACCTGGAGCTGCACATCCCCCAGGGGAACTTCACTGCCCTGGTAGGGCCCTCAGGAGGCGGCAAGTCTACCATCGCCCGACTGGCTGCCCGCTTCTGGGATGTGACGGCCGGCTCCATCACCCTGGGCGGGCGGGACATCCGGGAAATGCCTCTGAAACAACTCTCCCAGGCCATCAGCTTCGTCACCCAGGACAACTTCCTCTTTGACTGCTCTCTCAAGGAGAACATCCGCCTGGGAAAGCCGGACGCCTCGGACGAGGAGGTTCTGGCGGCGGCCCGGGCGGCCCAGTGCGAGGAGTTTCTGGCCCGGCTGGACCGGGGCTGGGACACCCCTGCGGGAGAGGCGGGCAAACAGCTCTCCGGCGGGGAGCGCCAGCGTATTGCCATCGCCCGCGCCATTTTGAAGGACGCCCCCATTGTGATTTTGGACGAGGCCACCGCGTTTACCGATCCAGAGAATGAGGACAAAATCCAGAACTCGATCATGGCCCTCTCCAAAGGGAAGACCCTGCTGGTCATCGCCCACCGCCTGAGCACCATCCAGAACGCGGATCAGATCGTGGTGCTGGAAAAGGGGCATATCGTGGACCAGGGCACTCAGGCGGAGCTGCTCTGCCGCTGCCCGCTCTACCAGAAGCTGTGGCAGGCCCACATCGGAGCCCAAGGCTGGGCAGTTACATCGGGCGCAAAGGAGGGACAGTGAGATGTTTCACAGTGTAGGACGGATCATGCGGTGGGCCGGAGCCTACCGGAAACGAATGGTGCTGGGCTTCGTGTGCTCCTTCTTCGCCACCTGGTGCACCGCCGGGCCGGTGATGCTGGCGGCTTGGGCGCTGGGACAGCTGATTGTGGATGCTTGGGGAGAGGAGAGTCTGTCCCCGCGCCTTCCCTGGCTGTGCCTGGGCGGGATCGTGGTGCTGATTCTTCTGCGGTTTTTCTTCACTTACTGGAAAAACCGGCTTCAGGAGAGTATCGGCACGGAACGGGCGGCAGAGCAGCGGATGGAGCTGGGGAATGTGCTCAAGCGGGTGTCCCTGGGGTACTTCGCCAAAAACGACCTGGGAGACATTCTGGCCGCCCTCACCACCGAGCTGAGTACCCTGGAGCTCCAGAGCATGAAAATGGTGGATGCGGTGGTGAACGGCTACATCCAAGTGGCCGTAATCCTGCTGTGTGTGGCGTTTTTCTGCCCGCCTGCCGCGTTGGTGGCGCTGATCGGTGTGCTGGTGTCCGCCTTTGCCCTGCGGGGGATCGGCCGCCAGAGTGCCCGCACTGCCCCGGTGAGCCACCGGGCTCAGGAGGCGCTGTCCGGGGCGGCCATTGAGTACATTCACGGTCTGCCGGTGGTCAAGTCCTTCGGCCAGGATGGCGTTTCTGTCCAGCGGTTTCGGGAGGCCTGCCGGGCAAACAAGGCCATCCGCATCAAAAATGAGTTCGGCTTTGTCCCCTGGAACTGCCTGCACCTGTTTGCTCTGCGGGCGGCTTCCGTGGGGTTGGTGCTCACCGCCGGCTGGCAGGCCCTGGCCGGCACCCTTCCCCTCCAGTATTTCCTGATGATCGCCCTGTTCTCCTTCACCATCTTTGGCAGTGTGGAGGCCATCAATGACGCGGCCCACATCCTGTCGGTGACGGACTCGGTGCTGGACCGGCTGGAGGAGCTGGAGCAAACCGATTTCATTGACAAGGGCGGGAAAGAGGTCACACCGGAGCGGTTCGATGTGACACTGAGCCATGTGTCCTTCGGCTACGGCGGCCGCGAGGTGCTCCACGATGTGTCCTTTACCGCGCCCCAGGGGACCACCACCGCGATTGTTGGGCCGTCTGGCTCCGGCAAGAGCACTATATGCAATCTGGTGGCCCGGTTTTATGATGTGAATGCTGGCTCTGTTTCCGTGGGCGGACACGATGTGCGGGAGTTTACCTGCGAGAGCTTGCTGAGAAACATCTCCATGGTGTTCCAGACGGTGTATCTGTTCCATGACACGGTGGAGAACAACATCAAGTTCGGCTGCCCGGACGCCACCCATGAACAGGTGGTGGCCGCTGCAAAGGCCGCCTGCTGCCACGATTTCATCTCTGCCCTGCCGAACGGCTATGATACCACGATTGGAGAGGGTGGTTCCACCCTCTCCGGCGGGGAAAAGCAGCGCATTTCCATTGCTCGCGCCATTTTGAAGGACGCCCCTATCGTCATCCTTGATGAAGCGACCGCCAGTGTAGACCCGGAGAATGAACACCTGATTCAGCAGGCTCTGTCCGCTTTGACAAAGGGAAAAACTATCCTGACCATCGCCCATCGGCTGGCCACCATCCAGAGCGCGGACCAGATCCTGGTAGTGGAGGACGGCCGCATCGTTCAACGGGGTACCCACGCCGAGCTCATGGCCCAGGGCGGGCTTTACCGGCGATTCATTGAAATCCGGGAACAGGCCGAGGGCTGGAGATTGGCATGAGGAAGAACAGCAAGCGACAGCATCCCGCACCCCTGCGCGCTTCAGGCGAGGACTATCTGGAGGCCGTCTTGGTACTCCAAAAAGAAAAAGGAATGGTACGCTCCGTAGATGTGGCCCGGCACCTGGGCGTTTCCAAACCAAGTGTCTGTCATGCGGTGGCTCTGCTGAAGGACGGCGGTTTTCTCACCATGGATGAGGATTTCTCCCTGCGCCTGACGGATGTGGGCCGGGAGGTAGCGGAGGACATCTACGAGCGCCATTGTTTTTTTACGGAACAGCTGATTGCCGCAGGGGTTGACCCCAAAGTGGCGGAAGCCGACGCCTGCCGGATCGAACACATCATCAGCGCGGAGTCTTTTGAGCGGCTGAAGGAGGCGGCCAAAGGTATGAGGCAGGCTCAACGCCCCATTCTTTCGTCCTCTGAATAAACACACTTAATAAAAGAAGCTGGAAAGGGAACACCCCCTGCTTTGGCAGGGGGTGTTTGCTGATGGAAACTGTTCAATCATAATCTGGCGTCGTTCCCGGCATTTTGCCTGTGACGCAAGTACAGAAATCTACCAGAAATTAAACATAATTCAGGAGAGTATAATACATCCATTTTCCATAAAAAGGAGATGAAATTACGAGCAGCGTCATTTCAGGAAAGCGTGTTCTACTAATTGAGGAAAGTCAAGCGCAGGCGGAGATGATCCGAGCGTTATTGAGGAAAAACGGGATTGAGCCTTGTATCGCTTCGACAATCCAAAACGCGGTCAGTCAGATGATGACCCGCACCTTTGATGTAGTAGCCTTGGACACGGAAACCGAGGATGCTGCCCGGCTGATTAGTTTGCTGCTGGATCTCCGGCACGCAAAGAATACGCTTCTACTTCTGTTCCCAATCGGTGATTCTGATGTTCGGGCGGCTTTTATGAGCCGTGGGTTTGATATGTGCCTTGCAGAAAACAGCCCAAAGGAATGCTCTGCCGCGGTCTGTGCCCTGCTTCGCCGCCCGTCTGCCAATGAATACCCCACGGAGGCTACGCCGCCGGGGCGTATTATTTATAAAGACTTGGTGATGGACCCTCTGCGCCAAAGAGTTACGATGCGCGACGCCCAGATTGTTTTTACAGCCCTGGAATTCAAACTGCTTTATTTCCTGGCCAGCAATCCCTCCATTGTTTTTTCTAAGGAACTGATCTACGAGCGTGTCTGGCGGGAGGGAAGCATCTACGGAACTAAAAGTGTGACGAATCTGATCAGCTCCATACGAAAAAAGCTGAATCTCCCTCCTGGTGACAGTGAATACATCAAAACCTTAAAGGGCACGGGGTATTGCTTTGCTCCATGATGTCGAAAAAAATCAAATTATGCGATAATTATTGCTTAAATCAGGCTTATAAAAGGCATTACCACCACAATGCTCCCTTATTCTGTGGATAACGGCACAAGGACCCACATCGCGACGGGATTTGCTTTCAAACCGCGGAATGAGATGGGGGAATATGAATAGGTCTGCGCCTCCACTTTTCCACCATGGCAGGGCAACAGCTTGGTCTACTGCTATCCTATTCTCCGGTGCCAATTTTCTTGCCTTGGATAAAAATTTCCCGCATGATGCCTCCTTGTGCTGAAAAACTTTATTTCAGAGAGAAAGGCGGGAGGATCATCATGGAGCAAACGAAAATAAGGGAACAGGTAATTGATGACTTGAAGCAGTATCCGGAGCTGAAGAAAAAAGTCATCTTGCTTCGCTATGAGCAGGATCACCCCGCCAGGATCTCAGATGGCGAGGTGATCGACAGCATGGCTCTCTCGCGGCCTGTGAGCGACGGCATACGGCCAGCAGGTTTTATCTCAGACAAGACCATGCGCATTGCCACCCAGTTCCGAGACCGAAAAGACCGTCTGAACCAGGAAACCATTATGGAAATCGCACGGGAGCTTCATTCCGTGGAGCGGCAGCTTTCCAAACTGGAGTTCTATGTTTCCCAGCTGGAAGAAAAACAAGCGGAAGTAATTCGGAAATATTATTTTGAAGGGAAAACCTGGGGAGAATTACAACGGGAAATGCACCTGTCGCCGCGGACACTGCTCAAGCGCAGGGATGACGGCCTGGATGCGCTTGTGTCCATCTATTCCTACTTAGGACAGGTAAAAGGAGGACGCGGAAACACATGACGATACATTTTTATGATGACGCGCATGAGGCGTTTTTCTGTGAGAAATTGAAGCTGGCTGCGGCATCCGGACGCACTCCAGACAGCTATTTTCGTTCTTTGCTCTACCTGTGTGGGCTGTGCGCAGAGACCCGGTGCCACTTCCCCAGCCTGTTTGATTGGCGGGAGTGGTGCATCTGCCCGGAGGCACTGGCCGACGGCTGGCAGACCGGCACGAGCAAAAGGATCACCAGGCTGGCATTTAACCTGTGGAACGGCTGCGGGCAGGAACAGCCGGATGACGAACGGATCTCTGCGGCGTTCCTGCCGGATGAGATATTTTGCTGCGGATTTCAGCCCTATTTCTTTGAGGCTGTGCGCCTTCGTTTCCCAGAGTATGCGGGCCCAGACTCCACATTTTCAAGCATGGCGCCAGAATAACTTGTTTAACGGCGGGCATACAGCCGCTGAACAGAAAAAAGCAGACCGTGGATTTTCCACGGTCTGCTTAATATTGGGATCATATTGTTTTGAAAATCAACGAGAGCCGCTGTAACGAATATCCTCCGTCACATCATGGTCTGTCCCCGAAACGGCATGGGCACCGCAGCGGGAGATTTCCTTGAGCGTTTCAATGCGCCCACGCAGGGCACGGGCCACAGCGACGCGGCGGGCTTCATCCAGGAACAGGGAGCCCTTGGTCAGTTCCATCCACTCCTCCTCAATATCGTCCAGCTTGGACAGCTCCAGCCAGTCAAAGGAAGATACCAGCTTGATCTGTTCCTCATGGCGGTCCTTGAACGGCTTGCAAGCAACCCGCCCGCTCCCCACCATGCCGGTGGGCTTGTCAAACCACAATGCGGTGCCGCTGTCATAGATTGGAGCGGCGCCCAAATACTTCAGCGTTTCAGCGTTTCGTACCACGCCGAAGTTATTTTGGTGCCGGTCCTCGTTGACGATCAGGTAATCCAGCACGATCATCCGGTCCACAGCCTCCCGGATACCGGGAACGCCAAGGGCCTCACAGCAATCCAGGTAGTGCTGATAGACCGAGACATGATTGGGCCGTTTTGCCGTCTGCATGACATACCACGCCGGGATCAACTCGGTTTCCGGGGTGATAAAGTCTTCGCACACGCTGTACGGGTAGTCCTCCTGGACCGTCAGCGTATAGGTTACATGGGGGATGCCCAGACGCTCCATCACGGCACTGGCCAGCACCTCATTGTAAGGCTCCTGCTGGATGGCGCCGCTTCCGGCCTTCATCAGGCACCGGCGCCCATCCAGAATGGCCCACTTTTTCTTCAGCCAACCGTCCGAGGTGTTGTCCGGGGACATCAGGCTTACCCGGCCGCTGGATGAGCCGCGGCCGAACAGGATATTGCCCACATCATCGGAAAAGGCGTTTTGAAAGAAGTTTACCTCCTCCCAGCGCACGCCGCTGGATGCCGGGCAGATCCAATATTGGTCGGACAGGCTTAACCCCAGGCATTTGTCCAGGAGCAGTTGTGTGGAGGACAGCTCCAGCTCTTGCAGGGCATCCCGGATACGGTCACGGCTGGCCGGGATTGCTCGGCCGGTCCACCATGTGTTGAGGGCGCTCCTGTCGATGACTCCCTTTTTCACAGGGATACCTACCGGAACATGGAGCGCATTATAAACATGGCCGACAGACCGGATCACGCCGGTGTCCGTATCTAACTGGAGGTCGGCCACAGGCGTATTTTTGTGCATAAGAATATAGCGACTGTCTGCCATTTTGTTTTCACCTCTTTCTGCTTGATTATAACAAGAAAAAAAGGAACTTGCAACTTGCTGTTGTGTATGCAGCGGGGCCTCATGGGGCCCCTTCCACCGCTAAGCCACCCGGCTCACTACCAACTGTTCCGCAATCTGATCGCGGGAGAGCTGACTGGTACGGTAGATATTGGTGCAGAACTCCCGGAGGCTGAACTCAAACCCGGCGTCCTCCTGGTCCAGCAGGATGCCGGTAATCTGGAAGCCCTTGACGGACTGCTCCATCGTCAGCTGCTCCAGGAAGCTGTCCGGCAAAACACACTCGCCGTCCGTGACGAACACCATGTCGGCATTTTCAAAGCCCTCCTGCTCCATGAGGCGCAGGGCCTCCCGCAGCGGTGTCTCATAGTCGGTGTTACCGTTTAGGGAGGTCTCAGCGCAGCGCAGAACATCCTCCCGGTCGTACTGCCCAGGCAGGAAGAGATCTGTCTGGACATCTCCAACCCCGGCAAAGTGGATCACGGCAAACCGGCGCTGGTCCCGCATGGCAATGTCCAGCAGGGCCAGGGCCACCGCTTTGCACCAGGGTGCTTGCCTCTCCGCGGAACTGGATTCGTCCAGCATACAGATGATGTCGCCGCTCCCCTTGCAGATGGGCTCCCGGCGCTGGTACTGCTTGAGTGCCTTGCGCTGGAGCTTGCGCAGGAAAAGCGGCAGCGTCTCCGGTGCGGCGAGCATGGCGAACTCCGAGGCAATGGCCCTGTTGATGTCGCCGCCCAACTCCAGGCTGTACTTCTCGCCGCGGCCGTAGGCATATCCGTTTTTGCGCTTGCCGTCCATCAACTCCTTCAGCCGTCCCAGATAGCGGGCCACCTCCATGAGCGTGGGGCTTTTGCCGACGCGGGCGGCCAGCTCCAGGTCCGCCGCTCTCCGCTCCGGATCGTTGTTGTCAGGGCCGTAACCCCAGGACAGAAGCGCCGATGAAACGCTTTCGGCTTTCTGTGCCGCCGCCCGTACCGCCTGTGCGATATAACCGGAAACGGCCTCTTTATTTTGGATCATCTGGTCGCGGATCATGCGGCCCACGGCTTCTGTCTGGTTGATCTGGCTCTGGGCCTGATTGGCGGCTTTGACGGCCTGCTTCTCCAGTTCGGGAAGCTGCTCGGGACCGGCCTGTGCGATTTGCTTCATCAGCTTTTGAAGCTCCTCCATGCTTATGTCTCTTTTTCGTTCCAGGCGCTCCAGGGTATTCAGCGCCCCTTTTTTCCCGCTGGCTTTTGCCAGCAGCTCATCCAGGTTTCCGGCAACCTGACTGATAAATTCCGAAGCCGCCTCATAGGCGGGGAGCTGCCGCCCCTCACAGGCGGCTTTGATGGCGGGATAGTCCTCGCCGTCCATCACTTCATTTAGAATCGGTGCGTTGAAGCGGCGGGCCTGTTCGGAAATGGCGTTTTCCGGCTGCCGCCGCACATTCAGGGAATAAAAGCTCTGATAGATGTCCCGGCTCAGGGCGGGAAAGGTGGATAGCTTTTCGCCGCAGGCTTTTTCCAGCGCATCCAGCTCTTCATCATCCCGCCGCAGGTCCCGATATGCCGCGTCCTCCAGTTTGGTGGACTTCAGCACCCGATGCCCGCCGGCGTGCCGGGGGGAGAATGCCTGAGCGGTCTGAGCCAGGGGAGAGCCCAGCACATCGCTTAAAGAGCGAAAATAAGTACGCATATTACTTTCCTTCCTTTGTCGTTTTCAAAGTCCTGTTAGGACCGAAATCCACTTCGGGATCAATCTTACCCCGCGTTGTCTCTCAGGCCATCGCAGTCTGCCGTATTTTGGACCGACAGCCAGTGCCGCGCCAACAGCGGCGCTATTTTAGCAACGGCTCCATCCTTGTCAAATGGAGCGAGTACCAAGTCACCTTCGTTGCTCCAGGTCCGGATGTGATCCTCAGCCAGCCGCTCCGACAAGCTCACGGTTTTGCCGCCGAACAGTTCACTTTCCATCGGTAAAACAGTGCCGTAGTGCCAGACATTTGTGCGGGCGCCGAATTTCTGTATCGTCTTTCGGCCTTTTGGAGTGAGCGTACCGTCTACTTCACGCCTGGTGAGGCCACCCCAGGTCTTTGTACCTGCCCACTTATTGGGTTTGTCTTTCAAAATATGAACGGTTTTGGGCCTGCCCTTTGCGAGGATATACATGGACTCAAAAGCGTCTCCATATCGGACAGGGGTGGGTGGCGTGTTCCTTGCCTTTTCCACAAGAATGGTGTCGATCAGTCTCAGCTGGATTGATTGGAAGTAAACTACTTGACGGAATTGCACGGTGGAAAAGGTGGCTTCCCCGCGCTCATTGGGAACATGCCAGACCAGCACTCCGCCCGGCTTCAAAACCCGTAAGAGCTCAACCGCAGTCCTCCGAAACAGGTAATCGGATGGCCGGCCTTTTTGAAAGAACACCTGTTTGCCTGGAGTGGCCAGAATCAAATCTGCTGTCTCCGCAGGCAGCGCCAGTAGAACCTGAAAGTGATCGGCGCAGCGGACGACTTTTCCGGGCTCAGATAAGAGCATCGTATTCACCGCCCTTCTGTGACCTGCACCCAGCGGAGAGGCGATTGGCGGTGGGGACACGGCGCTTTTCCATCGCTCGCTGAAGCTCCGCTTGAAAACGGGCGGCAGCCGCGTGGATTTTCCGCAGTTGACGAAGCTCCTCTTTGGAAAGGGCCCCGTCATCTTCATAAACTGCCAGCTCGCAAGCCGTGGAGAAAGCGGCGAGAACGGAAGCCATGTTCTGGCATTGCGCTTTTAAGTATGGATTGTCCATTGTACTATTCCTTTCCAAACAGCCTGGACGAGTCAAACAGGATCACTTTCCCGTCCGCTGCGGTACGCATGGCCGTGAAGTGAAACGCGCTCCTGGCGATACCGGATAGGTAGTCCAGACGGCCCAAACGGGCGATGGCCTCCTCTCTGGTAATAGGGGCGCCGTCCATCTCGTAGGTTGTTTTGTCTCTTCTGGTGGCTTCTTGGATCTGGGCGAGGTCTTTTCTGCCAAATCTGCAGCGTTCAAGATACATCTTGTCTTCTTTTGTAATCTTCATTGAGATCTCTGCCTCCTGTTTTGATTTAAGCCACAGCATAATTCAGGGCATAGAATCCGTTTCCGCAGGAAATATACTGTCCCGGGTGCTCGTAGACGGTGGCCCGTATGCGATCCCGAAAATGCGGGTTTTTCTTTGCCTTTGGGTGAGAGGCCAGGCGGTCTCCCAGGTCGGACAGCTTGGCGCGGCCGCCCAGTTCCTCCATGGTCAGCCGGATCAGGTGGTGCCAGGTCAGCGCGGGCGAGTCCTCGCTTCGCAAGTCCACCACCGATGCCCGGCGCGCAGCAAGCGGAATCAGCAGGGAATCATTCTTGTGAAAGAGGAGCAGATATTCCGTTACAACGGGGATAAAGGGTTTTTTATAGGTGCGCGTATCACTGACGCAGTTGTATTGCCCTTTTACGATGAACGCCTCCATCGCTCCCACACGGATAAGGTCATGCTGCATGGAGTAGAAGCTCCCTTTGGTGCGGATGTCCCCAACCAGGACAGCAAGCCGGCCGTCCCTGCGCAGGGCCATAAAGAGCTTCTGGACAATGTAATTCAGTTTATCCACAAACTCGGGATAGCTGGAGCACCTGGAAAGGTCATCCTTATGCGGCGCGCCCCACATATTTCCGGAGTAAGGGATCAGGTTATGGTAGGGCGGGTGGAGAAAAATCAGATCTGCCGAATCGTCCACTTCGTCCCGCAGCGCGTCCCATCCGCCAATGCCGCAGGCAGGGGTGGGATTGAGGTCATATAGAAGCGAGCGCACACCAAGGCTCTGCGCCGCCGCCTGGCTTGTCCCAGAGCCGGACATAGGATCAAGGAGCGTAAAGTCCTGTGTCTGCTTCCCGTAGTAGTGCTTGCAATCAAGCACATAGCGGAGAATCGCCCGCACGACTTCCGGAGAGCAGTTTCCACGCCACTTGTTGTTCCCGCCGCTGCCGCGTTCCGGGAAAGCCATAAAAGAAGTGAGCTCCTTACCCACACGCTGGCGAAGCTCTCTGGTCCCCAGCTCCTGGACGATCTGTTTCCACCGGGGGCCGAACTCTTTCTCCAATATCTGTGCTGCGCGCTCCTGTTCCGAAAAGCTCATATATCATCGTCTCCTGTATCTTGGTATATTTGCTTTTGCAGGGAAGGAATACAGCGCGGGAGAGGCCGAAGCCTCCCCCGCGTGTTGTTTTGCCGGAATCAGAAATCCGGTGCAAAGTCGCCGCCGCTGCCCGGCACAGAGCCCTGATAGGCGCCGTAGCCCGCAAACTGGTCGTCGGCGGGGAAATCGCCGCCGGCATCGTCTTTCTTGCTGTCGGCAAAGTAGGCGTTGTCCACAAGGATCTCCGTGCTGACACGGTTGTTGCCTTCCCGGTCTTTCCAGCCTCTTGTCTGAAGCCGGCCGTCCACTGAGATCATGCGCCCCTTGCTGAAATACTTGCAGATAAACTCGGCGGTGGATCGCCAGGCCACGACATCGAAAAAGTCCGTCTCTTTCTCCTCGCCCTTGCTGTAATCCCGGTCATTGGCAATCCGGAAAGAGGTGACGGAGACGCCGCTTTGGGTACGGCGCAGCTCAGGGTCTGCGACCAGGCGGCCGGTCATGGTGATACGGTTTAACATAAGGGTATCCTCCTTTTGATCATGATAATGTGATTTGCAGGCCATCCCTATAATTGCCTGCTTCAAAAATGTAGTAAGTCCCATTTGGCAGTCGGATCAAAGGGTGCTCACGCACCCGCTTGACCGCGCTTTTCAGACCGCCGGCGCAGATTGTCAGCGCCAGGGTTTCCAGCCCATTGGCATGGACATACCTCCTGTATTTAAGCCGCAAGTGCAGCGGTTTCCGTGGGGAACGGCACGACCTTCGAGCGCGCCTGGTCCATCTCCAGCTTGATTTCGCCGGGCTTGACCCGGAACATGCGGGCAATCTCCAGGTCGCGGTAGCCCTGGGAGCGCAATGCGGCGATCTGCCGCTGCTTCTGCGTCAGCTTGCCGGAGAGTTCCTGAAAAGACAGCACATTTTCATAGGCCGTCGATACGGGGTCCAGCAGATCCCGGGTATGAAGATCTTCGTCCAGGGGCTCTACCAGGGCATGACGCTTCTTGCGCATCCAATACTCCTTGGAGTGGTGGACATCGCAGCTCATGGCCCGGTAGGCAATGGTGGAAAAGCTGTACTTGCGAAGTTCAGGCCGGGCCAGGTATTTGCGGACCGCCCGCAGATACCCAAAGACCACAACATCGTAAAAGTCATCCTCCGGTAGGCCCGCCTTGCGCAGATACCCATAGATAACGGAGTGATGTTCGGCGGCAAATTCTGCTTCAGCCTCAGTCAGCGGCAGATTGTAATTTAACATGATTGGCACCTCTTTCTTTATCATTGGATGCTGTCAACTGGCCTTCAGGTCATAGAGCTCCCGAAGCGGAGCATAAGAGTATTGGACCGACGCATGGGCCTCCTTGCTGTACCGCTCCAGTTCTTCCAGGCAGGCGTTGATCTTTTCCCGCTCCGCGTCGCTCTGAGCATTGGAGAGCATCTGGCTGAGCGTTACATAGAGGGATATAAATTCATCCCGCAGTTTCCCAATCCGGCGGGCCGCAGGAGCGTCGGCCGTATCGGTAAATTCCTGATACCCCTCCACGGCTTCCGCCAGAATGGTGTCCAGCCGGTCCTTGAGGGGATCATTGCACATCCGCTCCAAGGTGGCTTGGATGATGGTCCGCTCTTCCGGAGCGGTCCACAGGTAGGCGCAGAGCGTGGTCAGATCAGACGGCTCCACGGTGTCCCTGCCGCTGAGCCAGGATTTTGCCTGTGCGATAGGGGCGTAGTTAAAATATTTCCGGTCAGAGATATGGATGCCCTTGCCGCGCAGCTCACACAGCACATCGTCCATCAACTCATTCACCTGGTCCGGGACGCAGACCTGAAGCACTTCGTCCTGCATGGCCTGCAGCTCCGCCAGAGAAATGACGGCCGACGGATTTTGCGCAGCTCCCTGTGCCGCCTGCTTCTGCTTCAAAATCCCCAGGCGGGCGTCCCTGTCTTCCACATACTCAGTGACCACCTTCAGCTCAAACCGGTCATAGAGCGGCTTGAGGATCTTTTCCTCCGGGTTTGCGAAATTCGGAATCTCATTGGAGGCGGAAAAGAAAGAGATCGCAGGGATGTGGATGGTTTTGCCCTCGTTGGTGTACCGGCGCTCGTTGAGTGCGGTCAGGAGGGCGTTGAGGATACCGTCGGACGCCTTAAAAATCTCGTCTAAAAAGACAATATGGCTGTCCGGCAGCTTCCCTTTGGTAATGATCCGGGGCTCGCCGCTGTGCAGCTCAGCGAGCGCCTTACGATACTGCTCCATCTCCGCAGTCAGGTCTGTGAGCCGACTTGCGCAGTTCGGCCCGCCTGCCTGAAGCTCTGCTTCCAATTTCCGGCGCAGTTCCTGATAGTGTTGGTCCTGCTCCAGGACCTCCTCCGGCACGCCGCCGGGGATAAGGCTGGAGAGGTCCAAACGCCCGAACAAGGCTTCTTCATCGGTCTGCTTGGACATCAGCCGCTCAAACTGGTTGGCGCCGGTTATGCCGGCGCGGAACAGGTTGATGACGGCGCTCTTGGCCTGGCCGGTATCGCCCAGGATAAAGACATTCTTGCGGGTGAGCAGAGCGATGGCGATGATCTCAATGAGCTCATCACGCTCGGCCACCTGCGCCCGGACTTCATCCATCCGGGCGAGCATCTTGTTTCTCAGTGTTTGATTCATGTGTTTTCCTCCTTTAGCGTATCCAGAGACGAAGCCGGCCGGGCGTCGGCGCCAGCAGGCGATCCGGAATTGGTTGGCGGTTGCGAAGCATGGCCGTGATCCCACAGCCAAGCCAGGTGAAATGTGAGGCGGTAAGCTCCGCCGGACGATGGCAGTCTTTTGCCCACTCCGGGAGCTGGGCGTCGATGTACGCCTGGGCTTCCTCATAAGTGCGGAATTTCATGGCGTGAAGCGGCTCGTCATAGCCGACGGCATCCGGGACCCCGCCTATTTCGCCGTGCTCGGCATAGTATAGATCGGTGTCTCTGGTGTTGCGGATCAGATAAAGGCTATATGCCATTTGCAATCCTCCAGCAGAATTTCAGGATCACGGACGCCGGCAGGGTCTTGAAGGTCTCTTGCCGATCCGGTGAGAGGGCGTCGAAGATCTGGCAGACGACATTTGCAGTGGTTGCGTCCAGCCAGACCCAGCCGGCCCCCGCTTCAAAGGGCTCGCGCATGTCATACAGTCCGGGGGTATGCTCCCGCGGGCGGATCATACGCAGCCCATGCTTGCGTACAGTTTGGCAGCACTCTAAAAAGGTCATGGCAGATAACCCATCCCTTCTCTTATTTGGGCGAAAGCATCGTTTTCGTTCCGGCGGTAGCTTCCCATGTACTGTCCATTTTCGATCATGTACTCGCGCAAGGTCATTTCGTTGTCCCATAGTACGGAATGGTCTTCCTTGATAAGCGCGATCAGGCAGAATTTCAGGGTAGGATAATCCCGGGAGACGACGCGGAACATGTTTTTGGGGATCGTGTCCCACACAAAAAAGCGGTAACGCCGCTCTCCAAGCACCCGTTTGACCTGCATTTCACACAGGTCTCCGCCTGTTTCCCAATATGCCGCGCACCACAGGCGACCAGCTCTGAGAAAGCCGCGGCGCTGGACCTCTTCCGGTACTGGAAACAGCGCGTGGAACGAATACCTGGGCTTGGTGTTGGGAGGACGGTCGGCCCACTGAGGGCCGTACCCGCTCCGAAAAGCCTTGTCGAAGGCGTTGAGAAACGCCGCGTCCCCGCTGACACTCAACAGGCATTCAATGTACTGGGGGAGTTCCTGCTCCACCCCGGATTGACTGCTCGAAAGCTCAGGCATGGCGGCTGTCCTCGCTGACACTTTCCGTCACGGCGGATTTTCTTTGCAGATCCGCTTCCAGCTCCCGCTTTGGCGTATAGCGGTGCAGGTTTTCGTTGACATATTTCGCTGTATGGTACATCAACACCCCGCACAGCTGACCCATCAGCCGACAGGCCTCGGCATCGTCCCGAAGCGTCTTGAATGTGCCGATGGAGCAGCGGTCATTTCCGGACTCGTCAAACTGTCCCTCAAGGAACAGCTCCACATAGATCCCCTCGCAGCCAAAGTCTATGGTAGATACTGCGGAAAAGGCGTAGTTTGTCAGATAGGAGTCCTTATCCGGAAACAGCGGCTCATTTTTGTTGGGGAGATAGTAGTCCAAAATGGGCTCGATTTCCCTCAGATCGCCGTTGGCCCTGGCCCGGTCCAGCACGGCATACAGCAGCGTGCTTTTCCGGTCCCGCCGGGGAACGGTATAGGACTCCTCAGCCCGGTTGCGGCAGATCCAGTCCTCTACTGCGCGCTGATCCTCCTCGTGGAACAGCTTGAGGAACTGGGCGTTTTTTTCGCCCAGCGTGAGATCGTCCTGTTCCATGTACCACGCTGCGCGTCCTAACAGGCTGCGATTGTATGTGCCGTCACTGCGCCGGTGTTCAAAGGGGCGGTAGCGTTCCATCTCCCGATAGATACACTCCAGGAGAGCGTCACCGGAAAGCTCATCCGGGATAGATACGCCGCATTGCAGGTCCTGCCCACCACAGCGCAGACACCAGCCGGTCATATACAGAAACCGCTGCGGCTCGTGCTGCTCAAGAGAGGTGTACTCCAGCTTCCAGCCCGTAGGGATGAAGTTGCGGCCGTAATGGTCTGTGGCGATCTGGAAACTCTCGCTCTTTGAGGCAGGACAAGTGCAGGTTCGATGCTCATTCATGGCTATTCTCCTTTAACAATCCATTTTTTTGCAGATGGTTTTCCACCGCCTGCGGAGTCTGATACCGCTCCAGCTAGTAGTTTCGTTCCCAGGTCTGCGGGAGTGGGGGATCGAAAGCAGGCTTGCGGAAATAGACCTTTTCAAATACTTTGATTTTGTAGCCATCGGTAAAGATGGCTATTCTGCAGGGGGTGTCGTACATCCCCGGGATAAAGCTGTTCAGGATTTTGGCAAGCCGCATGGGGGCAGTCCGCTTACTTGGAGCGTCGGTGTGCTCAGGCATGGTGCGCGCCTCCCTCGTGTTTGAGGCCGAGCACTTTTGCCGGCAGGACGGTACCCTGGCTGTAACAGTAGAAGAAATGAGAAGCCAAACCGTCGTCAATTTCGATCAATTCGCCGTTTTTCAGCGGCGTACCGTTGAGCACACTCTCCAGCGGCTCATCCTGGAGCGCGTTGTAAAACTGCTCTGCGTTCATGCCCAGTGGAAACTCACTTCGGAACTGGTAGCGGTGGGCCAATGGAAAATACCAATCATGTTTGTCCGGCTCAAAGCCGAGCCGGTTGTCCCGCTCCAGGGCCTCCTGCATTTCGTCCTTAAATCCATAGATACGGCAGACGGGTGTTTTCAGGCGGCGTGGGCACCACTCGGGCGGCCTGCGCTTCATGTCTTTCTTCTTAAAACGCCTGCCATTTTTGCCTTTTTTCATGCAGTAGCAGGTTTCGCTCAGCATAGATCCGACGACCTTGAAATGCGGGCAGCCGAAGCGGCAGCTGGGCTCAGAAAAGGTGATTTTCTTGTCCTTCATCTCACTGCGCCTCACTTTCATCGTCACGGAACAGTTCAATGAGTTTTTGGCCTTCCGGCTCTGAGAGCCATTGCTTTGCAAAGGCCTGATCCTCCTTGTGAAACAGCGTCGGAAACAACGCCTGAAAGCTGTCCGTTCCGGCCGGAAGAGAATACCCAAACTGCCGGAACGCGAGACCGGCAAAAAGGAAAATCGTTGGCATCAGTCCTCTGGCCGTTTTTTCAGAGGGCAGGGTTGAGCCGCTGCACATACGGCCTCCGCACACACGGCACCGGCCGATTCTGCATACACGGACAGGCTCCCTTGTATCCAGGGAAGCGTACTCCAGTTCCACACGGAGAAATTCAAAGTTTTGGATGAAGTGGTCGATTTCCACATCGAAATCTTCATCGTGCCAGTCGATGCACCGGCAGAGTTGGTCCTGCTTTTGACAAGTTGGCATTATGCCGCCTCCTTTTTATGTTTGCCGTATTTCCGGCATAGTCGGATTACCTGTTCACACTCGTCCATTTCCATCATGCCGATGTGGGTTTCGTGTTCTTTCAGGTGAAGATTTTGCGCCAGCCAGCGGTAGGCCGCGCTCCGCGTCCAGCCCTGCTCCCGCCAAAAGCGGTCGAAGATCCGATGCGTCTCCTGACGCTTCAGCCGCAAAACGGTGTTTGCAACCTTCCCCATGGGGCTCCCATCCGGGTAGCAGCCCACATAGGCATTGCAGTTGACGCACAGATAAATCGGCTCGCTGCCTTTGGGGTAGAGCGCCCGGGTCGTGGACTTGATGATTTTTCCGCCGCAGTAGCGGCAGATCGTGGGAATTTTCATATAGGCATGGATCGCCTCCGTTTCTTACGCCGCCTTGCCGGTTTCAGCCGCCTGAACAGGCGCCCTCATGGGAGACTGCACATATCGGGTGGAGCCGGAACGGATCGCGAGAAGGCCGGATTTGTCAAATTCCAGCGTGATCTTCTCCTTCTCCAGGCGCAAATACTCCAGCAATTTCCTGGAATTATAGTAAAATGGCTGGTTGGGTGCATTGAGCACCAGGGCTTTGACCGGCGCGGAAGATCTGCCGCAGGCACTTTCGGCGCTTACCGTAATCTCATGCTCACCAAAGGCGAGCTCGACCCGATGATTGCTTTCCGAAACGGACTCCGCGACCTCAAGGGCACGGATGAACTCGGCGGCATCCAGATGGACGGAGTATTGGCACTTGAACTGCTCAAAAACGCCGCTGGTATTCGGGAATTTTCCTTCCACCAGCCGTGCGGAAAAGAGTAGCGTGCCGCTCCAGAATACCAGACTTTTCCCAGTCACCCCCATCTCATAAACATCGCTGTCATTTGAGAGGGAAGCCAGGACTTTGAGAGACCGGGCGGGAAGCAGCAGTTCAATCTGCCCTTTACACTGCTTATCGCCGTCTGCCTCCATGATGCAAAACCCATTTGAGGCGGACGCTTTCAGTCCGTCCGGCCCAATATGGAGCCGGACGCATTTCATGGGCGGAGAAGGTATTCCATCTTCCGCAACGGCGAACAGCGTATTGCGCGCCAGCGAGCGAAGCCCGCTGACAGGCAGAGTGTCGTCCGGGAAGGGGAGCTCCGGCATGGGGTATTTGTCCCCGGAGAGCACGGACAGGCGAAATCGTGCGTGCCCGGATCGAATGGTCAACTGGCCGGGATGTTCCGTCTCCAGGTCCACATCCTGTTCAGGAAGGCTGTCTATGGCCGCGGGGAATAAAGCGGCACTGATGACAACGCTTCCAGACTGTTCCACAGAGGCGCCCATGGAGGCACGGATCACGATTTCATAGTTGGTCGCGGTCAGCGTGAGCATGGATCTTCGGCTGTCCGCCTCTACATGAATGCCCAGGACCGCCTCTGAGGTTGCGGTTTTGGGCGCCGCCTTTGCGGTCTGGGCAGCGATGGCAAGGAGTTCATCGCGTTTGACATGAACGAGCATTTCAGCACCCCTCCCCACAATCAGTAACGGCGGGCGGGACGCTATCTGCCTTGGAACTGCCCGCACGCGGAATCACCTCGCAGTTCCCGTTGCCGTGGAAGATGATGTACTCGGCGCGCTCAAGAGCCTGCCGAGGGAACGGTAAAACCGTTTCTTCCGGGACCCATTGGGGGTATGCACGGGCAAGGCCGTCCAGTGCCCGGTACTTTGTCAGGGTGAGCTTTACCAGCTCCTCAATCAGAGGACGCCAGCGGCCGACGCTCTCCGGTGTGTTCTCCTTGTAGGAAAACTCCCGGATGAGAACATCGTTGTACCGGATTTCAGGCGTCCGGATAAAATCGGCACGCGTGACGGCGCATATCTGGTCGTCGCCCACAGCCCAAACGATTTCCCCGGTCTCCGTGTCTATGGCCTGGATCAGCAGGCGGTAGCGGCGGTCCGGGGTGGAAGCACACGCTTCCTCCTTGATTTTAAAAGGATTGTCATTCATAGGTCGTTCTCCTTTATGCAATTTTGAACAGCAGGGTCTGATCCTCGCTGATCACAGCCTTGGCCGATTTGCGCTTTGCGGGGGGATTGACTGCGGCCTTCGGCGTGGATGCCGAAACAGGTGTCGAGGTGATAGCCGGCTTTGGTGTCTGAGCCGGGACTGGATTTCCAAAGGTGAATTCCACGATTGGCTCATTGGCTGTTTTCTTTACCAGTACCGTTTCATCCTGGGCGGTGGGGGCCTCCGCGAAAATAGACCATGCGGCGGACTGCGGCTTGAGATTTGCCATGCGCTTGAACATGGTGGAAACATCCTCCACGCTGTCCTTGATGCCCAGCATCAGCTCCTTGGCCATCAGGGTGGTCATATCCTCGCACTCGGACATGGCGGCAAGGCCCTCTTCCGAGAACGAGCCCTCGATAATTCCCGCCACAGCCAGCTTGGAGGCCATGAGCTTGATCGCCTTGTGCTGCATGGTGTCCTGGTAGTAAAACATATACACCTCTACCCGCGGGGCGGTCTGGTTGATCCGCCAGCTCCGTCGGCTGGCCTGCCTCAGTGTGAACAGCTTATAGCCAGTGTCATAGAAGATCAGCGTGGTAAAAGCATTCAGGTCAAGGCCCGTCTGCACAAGAGTCGGATTTGCGATCAGGACCTGGAGGCCGGCGCTGAGCCGGTCCGCTACCCATTGCTCCCGCTTTACCGGTTTGACCTTGGCCGGCATAGTAACCGTGTTCCAGCCGTGGCCGGAGAGCAGCTTCTGGAGCCGCTGCTGGGTATCCAGCCGCGTCCAGTTGGTGTAGATGAGCACCTTTTCCCCTGCGGCAATCTTCCGCTCCACGAGCTTCAGCACTTCTTCATCCTTTGGGAGGATCGTACCGGGGGCCACCGTGTCTCCCGGTGTCACAATCGGGTGTCCATCCAGTGGATGATAAACGGGCTTTTGCTCATAGGGCTGATCCGGGTAGGCGGTCAGAAGATTGAGATAGGCGGACAAAATTTTCTTTGCGGCCTTTTTGTCATTTTTCAGAACAAATTTGAGCTCTTTCTCAATCTCCTTGTACTCTGCTTCCACCGCTGCGGGCATCTTCAGCGCAACAGGGATCTCCTCGTACTCCGGCAGGTCCTTGCCCATGTCGGTCAGGGAAAGAAACGCGGCCTTGTCCAGCAGGAAGCGGGAATAGACCAGCGGCGAGACGCCCGGCAGAAGCCGGGAGTTCTTCTTGCTTTGCACGGTACGGCGGTTGGAGTTGTATTCCGGCTCCTGTTCCACATAGACATTCTGGATCACGCCATACTCCGCATCGAATTTAGAAGGGTTTTCATACCTTTTGTTGTCCTTTCGCATCTGTGCGGAGCAGAGCCGGTAGAGGAGATGAAATATCCCTGAGCTGTACCCGTTGATCAGGGTGGCGGTCATACCCACCACCTTTTTTGCCGTGCCATAGAGCTCGGCCATGGCTTCTCCCTGGCCCGACTTATTGGAGTATTCGTGAAGTTCATCCACGATCAGGCCATAGATTTTACCTTTGTACTTGCGTTTGATGTAGGAGCTCAGCGCATAAGAGCGGTAAGCGCCTCTGGCCGGGAAGCAGGTATCCGGGTGCTCTTGAATCTCATAGAGCTTCTGGAGCTGGCCCTCTCCGCCGGCTTTTTTGAAGTGCTCATGGACCAGCGGGCGGTAAACAAAGCCGTAATCACCAATCTTGGCCCACTTTTTCTGCCTGCGCCAGGCGTCCGGATTCAGAGCTGACCACAGAGGAGCGCCGCAGGCGGCGCATTTGTGATTGCCGCTGTGCTCCCGCCGAAAATAGTAGGACTTGGCCGGGACCCGATAGGATACGCCGTCCTTTGTAAACTCGGCCATGACCACAGCGCCGCACTCCGGACAGCAGAACACCGGCTTGCGCGGGTTGCCGTCTATGTCCGCCCCATCATGGAGCGGAGGAGTACGCTCAATGGGAAGCGCCTCGCGATTCCACGGCCGGTAAATGACTGCCGGGGCCCTCATATAGCCGTCCCGGGCTTTCTCTTTCGAGAGGATGGCAAAACAGGACTTTGTTCCGCGCTCAAACATCTGGTACAGGTGATCCAACTCCGTAGGAGTATGGACTACGGCGGCGAAGGCATTCGGCACGGTCTCCTCCAGCTCACGCACCCATTTGTCGGTCACATGGGAGGGGCACAGGATCAGGTTAAAAGTCTTGCTCCCCTTGACGGACATCTGTTTGGCAAGAAGTCCCGCGGCTGTTGCGGCAATGGATAATGCCCCAATCTTGCTCTTGCCAACACCGCATTCCGCCACAATGAGCCCTACCTTGCCCCGCTCCAGCTGGCGCTTGATGGCCTCCGCCACCGCAAGCTGGGCGTCGTAGAGGGGGTAGCCGGCGTGCTCTTCAATGTACTGGTTGATTGCCAGCACCTCCGGGGACAGCGCCTCCTTAGCAGGGTCAAAGAGCGGTACAAACAGCTTCTTGATCCGCTCCGCCACGGTAACGCCAAAGGTATTGAGATATTCCGTGATGGAGTTGATTTCGTCCAGCGGGTTTAGGCCGACGGTCGCGCCCGGAATGGAGATCGCTCCGCTTTTGAGCCCATCCTCCATGACCGCGACGATGTTTTTGTCCTTCTCCTCGCAGCGCAGAAGCCACGCCTCCAGTTTGCGGGACAGGGACTTGACCTGAAGCGGCCGCAGGATATTCCGCTTTTGCAGTTCTGTGAGGACATAATCCTGGTACTCCGGGATCATGGGAACGGCGGTCTTTTGGTCCACCGCGTCGAACAGCTCCCGGTGTTCCCCCGGTGTGCAGAAAATGTAGGTATTGCGCGGCGGGAGATCCTGCTGGATTTGATCGTCGTTCTCGTCGTTCTTGCCTTTGACCGGTTTCTGGTCGTCCTTTTCGCCGGAATTCTGCTTGGAGGATTGACCGTCATCCTCCGCGATCAAGGTGGCTTCTGCGTACACTCCGTCATGGCTGAGTTCCCGGCGGTACTGCCTGGTGAGGGTTTTCAAGGTGTGGGTGTCCTTACCATCCTCGATTTCGATGGTAGCTCCGCCATAAATTGCGTCTGCGAGTCCCTGCACGCGTTCCGGGTAGCCGCCAAACCGCAAAGCGGTAAGAGTCGGCGTGGGTTTGGTGTCCCACACCACGGTGTCGGCGTAGCAGATGAGGCGGATCTGGCTTTTGGGGTCGTAGTAGGTGACCTTCATCAGTTTGCTTGTGCTCATTCATGGTCTGTCTCCTTTCTGTGTTTGATGCACAAAAAAAGCCGCAGCCACCCCTGAATGGGGTAACTGCGGTTTTTGTGCGTGGTCGGTCCGGTATTTAGGTTCTGGCAAGTCTCCGCTCGGGGCGCATTGGCCCCTCCCGGGTAAAAATCTGACCTACAAAATCTGACCTAAATACAAGTAGAGCATACCACCCTTTTCTCCTCTTGAACAGTTGCGCTTTTTGCCAGGAGGGATTGCCTGCAACGAACACTTGTGATTGCTTCTTCTACCAAAGGACTTGTAGAATATCGGAACTTATGTTATTATTAGTTATCAGTCTTGATAATAAATGAACAGGGAGGCCCCGCACCTTGAGGTGCAGGGCCTCTCTGTTTGTTTGCCCGATAGATCATGTGTTCAAATCAAGCCGTACAACCGCGCCCATGGCATCCAGCTCCGCGGCATCATGGGTGACCAGGAGCACTGTCCGCCCAGCGCAGCGCCGGCGTGTGTCCGCCATCACGGTTTCTTTGGTCTCCCGGTCCAGGCCCTTGAACGGCTCGTCCAGGAAGAGCAGGTCGTATTCCGCCAGCAGCGCCCGCAGGATCGCCACCCGGCGGCGCATTCCGCCGGAGAGTTCCCGGGCCGGCTGCCGCAGACAGCCCGCCAGCCCCACCGCCGCCAAGGCTTTCTCCGTTTCGCTCCGCCCAAGGGACGGATTGACCAGACAGATATTTGCGGACGGGTCCAGATTGTCGCAGAGCCGGTCCTCCTGAAAGACCGCGCTGAGCCGCAGGCCGGCAAGGCCGTCTATGGCGCCGCTGTCCGGCCGCTCCAGCCCCATCAGGATACGCAGCAAAGTGGTCTTGCCCGCCCCGGACGGGGCCATGAGGCCGGTCACCTGTCCGGCCGGGAGCACGGCGGAGAAATCACGCAGCACCGGTTTGCTGTCAAAGGACTTGCACAAGTTTCGGATCACAATGTCCTCCATGGCTCACATCCTCTCCATCGCTTTGGCGCCCCGCCGCAGCAGGGCAAGAAAGGCCCGCTCAAAGGCCAGGCTCACCAGCACGATCACCAGCGTCCAGGCAAACAAATCCGGGGTATCCAGATAGACCTTGGCCTGCTGGAGCTGCTCGCCGATGGAGCCCTCCGGCATACCGATGACCTCCGCGGCGATCCCTGACTTCCAGCACAGGCCCAGGGCGGAGCCGCAGGCCGACAGGAAGTAGGGCATCACCTGGGGCAGATACACATAGCGGATGCTCCGCCCCGCCGGGATGCGGAACACGCGGGCCATTTCCATCAGTTGCGGGTCAGCGGCCCGGATACCGCCCAGGACATTGGAATAGAGCACAGGCAGGACGATCAGGAATGAAATGGGCACCGCCAGATTCCGGGAGGAAAACAGGATCAGGGCCAGGATGATGAACGAGGCCACCGGGATGGACTTGACGGCCAGCATCACGGGGGCCAGCAGCTCCTCCACCCGGCGAAACCGCGCGGAGAGGGCCGCCAGCACCGTGCCCGCCGCAACGCCCAGAAGGAAGCCCGCGGTGATCCGCGCCAGGGAGTAGACGATGCTCCCCCAGAAATCCGGTGTGGGGATCAGTTCCCAGAGCCGGAACAGCACCCGCAACGGCGAAACCAGGATGATCTGCTGGTCGATCACCATAGCGCCCAGTTGCCAGAGAGCAAGCCAGACGATCACCGCCCAGGCGCGTATGGTTCGAGGCCGTCTCATAAAATCTTAGCGGCTGTAATAGAACGCGTCGTCGGGCAGGGCGCCGCCCACAGACTTGGGATTCTGCTCAAACAGGACGGAAAGATACCCGGAGAGGCTGTCTTTCATCTCCGCACCCTCGATAAAGACAATGTTGCACTCCGGCAGGGCCTTCTGCGCCACTTCGGCGGTGACAATCTCATACTGCCCCACGAGTTGCGCGGCTTCGTCCACATTGGCATTCACATACTCCACCGACGCCTGGTAGTGGTCAAGGAAGGCGGAGACCGCTTCAGGGTGTTCCTCTACAAACTCCGTGCGGCCGACCACCACACCGGTGACCAGCGTGGAGGGGGTATCGCTCTCCGCCTGGATCGCGTCCCACTCCTCGGTGAGATCCAGCGCCACACGGATGTTTTCGCTCTTGGTCTGAGCGGTGGTGACAAAGGGCTGAGGCAGCATGGCAATGGCGTTCTCCTCCGCCATGAGGGCGGACAGGCACTCGGCCTGCTCGCTCTTCCATTCGATGGTCACATCGGAGGCCGGGTCAATGCCGTTCTGGGTCAGCACATAGTTGAGGGCGTATTCCGGCGTATTGCCTTTTCCGCTGGCGTAGATGGTCTTGCCCCGCAGATCCTCCACAGAGCGGACGGTGTCGCCGCTTTCCACGATGTAAAGCACACCCAGGGTATTGATGGCCAGCACCCGCACGCCGCCCTCGGTATTGTTGTAGAGGACGGAGGCCAGATTGGCCGGTACGGCGGCAAGATCCGTGGTCCCCTGGGCCAGAGCGGTGGAGACCTCATCGGTGACCGCGGTGATGCTGAAGTGGTAGTTGTTGTCGGTGAGTTCGCCCGCGTCCGCCTGGCTCATGAATTCCACCATGCCCATGGCAGTGGGGCCCTTGAGGGCCATCACATTCACATCCACTGGAGCGGATGTTTCCTCCGGGGTTGTGGTTTCCGGCTCCGTTACGGTCGGAGAAGTAGACTCCGCGCCATCCGCCGTTGCATTGGCGTCGCCGTTCCCGCCGGAGCATCCGGCCAGAAGTGCGGCAGACAGGGACAGCGCGCAAAACAGAGAGAGCAGTTTTTTCATCGGTACATGTTCTTCCTTTCCTGGTCATTTCGTGTGGGAGGGGTGGTAGAGCAGTTTTTCCAACGCGGGTGCGTCCAGCACGGTGAGGAGGTTTCCCTCTGACCGCAGGACGCCCATGGACTGAAGGGCCGCCAATTCCCGGAATAGCGCCGCCCGGCTGACGCCCAGCCGGCGGGCAAGGTCCTCCCGGGAGCCGGTGAGCCTCACGCTCCCATTCCGGTCCTGGCTGGCCAGCAGATGGGCAATGACCCGTCCCCGGCAGGACTGCATGGTGAGCAGTTCGATGCGCCGGAGCAGAAACTGGAGCTTTTGGTTGCACAGCTCTGCGTAACGCAGGGACAACCCGGCATCCCGCTCCATGCACGCCAGCAGCACGGCCTTGGGGATATAAAGGACCTCGGTTTCTTCCCCGCAGCGCAGGACCGTTTCCAGTTCAGCGTCGGCCAGCAGATTACAGACACCGAAGCATTCCCCGGCGGGAAGCGTGCTGAGCTGAACATCTTTGCCATCCAGGGCCACGGAGTAGACCTCTACCCGCCCGGACAGGATCATCCCCACGGAGGACACGCCGCCGGGCCGGTCGCTGAGGATATGGCCCGCCGGGAATGACTGGACGCGCGTCTGCTCCGCCGGCAGGGAGACCCCGGCCAGAAGAGGCGACTGCGCCAGCCTCCGTTCCAGTTCCGCCTGCTCCAAAATGCCCCTCCTCTCTGGTTAGTTATTGCTAACCTCTGGCGTATATTTTACCGGGTCCGGAGGCGTCCGTCAAGTATCAATCGAGACTGACGGAGTCTCACTTGGTACTGACAAACTTGTGTTTCCTGTGGTAAGTTATGGCTAACCGATTTCAATATGAGGAGGAATTGCCGTGCCGCGCCATGTCTATCTGTTTTCCGGGGCTTCCGCCGTGGGGAAGACCTCGGCGCTGAAGGCCCTGCTCCCCCTGCTGGAAGAGGGCGGGGCCGCGCCCTGTGTCTGCAAGATCGACTGCCTGAAGACCGGGGACGGGGCGCTCTTTCAGCGCATGGGGCTGCCCTGCGTGATGGGCCTGAGCGGAGACATCTGCCCGGATCATTTTCTGGTCTCCAACCTGCCGGAACTCTGGGAGTGGGTGGACCGGCTGGGGCGGGACACGCTGGTTATTGAAACCGCCGGACTCTGCCACCGCTGTTCCCCGGCTACGGAACACATGACAGCCGGATGTGTGCTGGACTGCACCGCCAGCTGCCGGGCGCCGGGGCAGCTCGGCCCCATGCTCACCCAGGCGGACTTTGTGGTGCTCACTAAAATCGATATGGTCTCCCAGGCGGAGTTGGAGATCATCTCTTGGCAGATCCGGCAGCTCAACCCAGGAGCGGCGCTTTTTCCGGTGGACGGTCTGGCGGGCTATGGGACCGACCTTCTGGCCCGGTGGCTGCTGGACCGGCCTGCGTGCGGCAGCCTTGAGGGGGACATCCTGCGGCACACCATGCCCAGCGGGGTCTGCTCCTACTGTGTGGGAGAACAGCGGGTGGGCAGTGCCTTCCAGCAGGGCGTGGTGGGCAAGATCAACTTTGGGGAGGCGGAAAGATGCAGTCTGTGACGATCCTCCCCGGCCGGGACAAGGCCGGGAATCCGGAACCCTTCCAGAACATCACCCTGGAACGGGGCGAGCTGTGTACCATCGTGGGCAATACAGGCTCCGGGAAGTCCCGGCTCATCAAGGATGTGGAGCAGCTGGCCCGCGGGGACTCGGTCACCCGCCGCCGGGTGCTCCTGGACGGCGCGGAGGTCCCGGCGGAGTGCCGCCAGTCCCTGTCCTCCCAGATGGTGGCCCACCTGGGGCAGAATATGCGCTTCGTGCTGGACGCCTCGGTGGAGGAGTTTCTCGCCCTCCATGCCCGGTGCCGTGAGAAAGACACCCGGCCGGAGGAGGTGCTGGCCCTGGCCAATGAGATCACCCCGGAGCCCATTGCCCTGGACCAGAGCCTGAATCAGCTCAGCGGGGGGCAGTCACGGGCGCTGATGATTGCCGACATCGCCCTGCTCTGCGACAGTCCCATCGTCCTCATTGACGAGATTGAGAACGCCGGCATCGACAAAGAGCGGGCGCTGGGCCTGCTTCAGCGCCGGGACAAGCTGGTACTGGTGGTCACCCATGACCCGCACACCGCCCTGATGTCCCGGCGGCGCATCGTCATGGGCGGCGGCGCGGTAGCCGCTGTGGTGGAGCGCAGCCCACGGGAGGCCGATCTCTATGCGGAATTGGGTGAGCTGTACCGCCAGCAGCAGACATATCAGGCATTGCTTCGGAGAGGAGATTATCTGACATGACACACATCCTGCTTTATTGGAACCACATCTGCGTCCTGCACCGCCAGGAAAAGGCGTTTTTGCAGGAGCTGGCCGGGCGGCTGCGCCGGGAAGGGATTGAACTGGAGGTCCGTTTTTTCGGTCTGGGATACCCGGAGCACATGTCGGAGTATCTGGCCCGGCCGGACGCGGTGCTCCCGGACCTCATCGTTTCGGCGGATCTGGAGGTGTTCGAGGACCGGGCCATTTTTTCTAAACTGGAGCCGGAACTGTATCCGGCAGCGGATTGGGTCCCCCTGCGGGAAAGTCCCGCCCTGGACGCCGTGCGACGGGGCGACAAGCTCCTGCCCGCGGCGGCCATCCCTCTGGTCTACTACACCCGTGAGCCGGAGGTGTGCGAGCAAATGCGGCTACCGGACTGGGCAGGGCTGGCCTTCGGCGGGATCAACAACTCCGCTGTCAAGACGGTGGTGAAGGCCGTCTGGGAAAAGTGGGGCCGGGAGGCCGCCTCCGACCTGTTGGACCGCAGCCTTGTAACGGATATGCCAATCGGGGCCTTTCAGGCGGTGCGCCAGGAGCAGGCCCGCACTGCCCTGGTGCCCTCTCTCTATGCGCTGCGGGCGGACGGGCAGAGCGCCTTCCTCCGCACGCCCCAAGAGGGGCCAGTGCTGATCCCGTCCTATCTGTGCGCGCGGACCTCCGCCCCAGAATGGGCGGCCCGGCGGGTAGCGGAGGGAATCTTATGCCGGGAATTGTGCGATTTCTATGTGACCAACGGGGATCTGATCCTCTTTCCTGCCTGCACCCAGTTGCGCAGCGGCCAAGAGGGGGCGCGTATCTGCTGCCCCTCCGCGGCGTGGCTGGACACCCTCGCCCGGGACGATTTCTACGGCCTGTACTGCGAGAAGTTTCCGGCAGCGATAGACCCTGTTCAGAAGATAAAGGGACGCCCATTGACTTAATATACTGAGGAAAAGACGGAAGCGGAAGGGGATACCCCCTTCCGCTTCCGTCTTTTATCTCTACCCCAGCGCCACATCAAGGGCCATCATCAGGGTGAAGCCCAGGGCGAAGGTCAGCGTACCAACATCTGAGTGCTCTCCCTGGGACATCTCAGGAATCAATTCTTCCACCACCACATAGAGCATAGCGCCGGCGGCGAAACTCAGCAGATAGGGCAGGGCAGGGATCACCAGCCCGGCGGCCAGGATGGTGAGCATTGCGCCCACAGGCTCCACAGCACCAGAGAGCACGCCTCCAGCAAATGCCCGGGTTTTGCTCATTCCCTCCGCCTGCAGGGGCATGGAGATGATGGCGCCCTCGGGGAAGTTCTGGATGGCGATACCCAGCGATAGGGCCAGAGCACTCATTACGGTGATCTGCCCATCGCCAGCCAGATAGCCCGCATAGACCACGCCAACCGCCATACCCTCCGGGATGTTGTGCAGCGTGACAGCCAGCACCATCATGGCGGAACGACCCAACTGCGTATGGGGTCCTTCTGCCTGCTGACTTTTTTGGTGGAGATGCGGGATCAGGTGATCCAATCCCAGCAGGAAGAGGATGCCGGCCCAAAAGCCAATCACCGCCGGCAGAAAGGCAAAAGTCCCCGCCTCAGTGGACTGCTCCATGGCGGGGATCAGCAGGCTCCAGATAGACGCGGCCACCATGACACCGGAGGCAAAGCCGGTCAGTCCCCGCTGCACTTGATCTCCCAAGTCCTTCTTCAGAAAAAAGACACAGGCCGCCCCCAGCGAGGTGCCCGCAAAGGGGATCAGCAGGCCATAGATAACCGGTGCTTCCATAGGGTCAGACCGGCCTTAAAGTTCCGTCTGCTCTTCTTGCGTGTGGCTATGCCGCCCACAGCAGTGCCCGCTGTTGTCTTTCCCGCAGCAGCATCCGCCGTCCGGGTCTGTGGGGTCCAGGTGCAGAAGATCGACTTTGACGGGGTTTTCCTGCGTTCCCAGGGATTCCAGGTGATTGAACATAATCTGTCCTCTTTTCTATCATAGTTTTGCACATAGTATAGTGCGCCCTGCGGTTAGTTATTGCTAACTATATGGCAATTATATAAACCAATACGCACTCTGTCAAGGGGATGGAAATAGGCAGGTGTCCCCTGCCTATTTCCGTTTTGGATTTTTGGGGAACCAGCCTCACTCCACCCTGCGGGACTGCTCCTTCAGTTCCCGGATGCTCCATATGCAGACAACGCCCAGCAGCCCCAGAAGAATAGAGAAAAGGCCTTGGATGAAAAGCGCGGCGATCAGGCAGAGCAAGCCAGCGATCAAAAATACCGGCCAGCCTCTCTGCGTGAAGTGATACTCAAACCAGATCACCAGGGGATGGAACGCCCCAATGATCACAAGGGACATCACGCCGACAACTACGCCTTCAAAGTTCAATCCCACAGACACCACCTCCCGGATATTGTAACATTGATTTTTGGAGCAGGGCAAATTGGATGATATAAAATCTTGCGATATTTGTGTGTTCTGTCCATCAGGGTTTCCCCTGGCTAAGGCGTTCCAAGTGCCTCCGGCGCCGGTACTCCAACGGGGACATGTCAAACTGCTTCTTGAAAACCGACGCGAATTTGCTCTGGTTGATGTATCCGACTTGTTCCGCCACCTCAGATACCGAAAGCCGGCTGCCCGTCAGCAATTCCGCGGCTTTTCTCATTCGGATCTCCCGGAGATACGCCGATATGTTTTGCCCGAAGACGCCGCGAAAATAATTCTTCATACTGGTCTCGCTGATAGAAAACCTCGCGGCCAGTTCCCATGCCGGATGATGCTGCCGCAGGTCGGCTGTGATGATCTGTTCGACCTGTTTTGCGATGCTCACCTGCGTTTCCGTAAAATAGGCGCAGACCTGGGACGGAGGGATTTCTTTCTGCTCCATCAGCAGAGAAAACAGCGCCAGGGAATAGATCTTCATCTGCATTACGGCAGAGGGCATAGGCCCATGATACAGTGACCATAGTTTTTTGAGCAATTCTTCCGCATCGGGGGCTGTCTTGGAGATATAGGTGCTTCCATTCGGGCAGAATCGCTCTGTGGCGCGGTGAAAATCAAGCCCGAATTCCTCCAAAAGCCATGCGCTCTGCGCCGCAAGCGTATCAAGCTCTGCGAAGAACTCCAGCCCCTCGTAGATACGGCGCGGATAGACATACTGCCTTTGAGCAAAATGCTCTGTTAAGGATAGGTCTCCATCCGTCACATACACAAAATTCCCATTGTTCAGAATGATCTCACAGCGTCCAGTTACACAGTAATTTAGAAGCAGCGGCCCTTTTTCCTCGGAGCCCTCTCCGCACAGATCCGGTGCTGTCCAGAGCGGAGCGTTTACTGAGATATAGGCCAGCGTCAATCCCGGGAAAAGTGGGAAAAATGTCACAGAGCCCTTTCCATCCTTCCCATTTAGAAAAAGTCCTGCGCTGTATTCTCCCCGTTCGATAGATATTCCGGGAACTTCAACGCATTTTCGGATGATCTCATCAATGTTCATGAGTAGGCCCTCCTCTTGGCCCCACAAGAAAAGAATTGCTTTTTGCTATATTATAGGCGTGAAGAGCCTGGTCCGTCAATCCCAAAACCCGATGTTGATTGGAGCTAAAAAGCTGTTCAGTTGTAGAAACACCAGTCCGGGTATGGTATTCTATGACGGGGTTAGAATTAACTAACCAAAAAATGCGGAGGTGTACTTATGAGTAACAAACTTCAGGCAAAAGACTTGATCAGCCTTGGACTGTTTACGGTCCTGTATTTTGTCATCGGCTGCTGTGTCGCAATCCCCATCGGGTTTGTGCCAATTTTCCTTCCCGTCCTGGGGGCGCTATGGGCGCTGATCACCGGCATCCCATTCATGCTGTTCCTGACAAGGGTGAAAAAGTTCGGGATGGTCACCATTATGGGCATTTTGAGCGGCCTGCTGATGGGGTTGACCGGCATGGGCTTCTGGGGCGTCCCCCTGGGGGCTGTTTTTGGACTGCTGGGTGATTTGATTTTGAAATCCGGCGGCTATAAGAGCGCCAAGAAGAGCCTGCTGGGGTATGCGGTGTTCAGTCTCTGGATGGTGGGTACCTATATCCCCATGTATTTTATGGTGGAAGACTCCTGGGCGAGTTTTGCGGCCAGCTTCGGAGAGGAATATGCGGATCAGGTAATGGCTGTCATGCCGATGTGGAGCATAATCCTGGTAATTGCAGGAATCTTTGTGTTCGCCATTTTCGGTGGACTGCTGGGCAAGGCCCTCTTGAAAAAGCACTTTGCCAAGGCGGGCATTGCGTAATGAGCAGCGCATCATACCCCACAGTAACAGCAAGCAAGAAAAGCATCCAACTGGACCCGCGCACCAAGCTGCTTCTTCTGCTGACCATCACCACCCTGATGTTCAGTACCAGCAACGAGGGAATCATGAATTTGATAAAGCCACTTTTGAGCCTCGTCCCATTTATCCTGATCCTCTCCGAGCGACGATTTCAGACGGCGGCAAAGTACCTGATTTTGTACGCGGCCTGTTTTGCGCTGGAGCGTGTGGCCCTGATCTGGGCAAGCGGGCTCCCCTCCTTTGTCCTGCTGGCAGTCACATCCATCATGACCCGCTTTGCACCCGGTATCATGATGGGCGCCTATCTGATTGCGTCCACATCGGTGAGCGAATTCATTGGCGCCATGGAGCGGATGCACCTGACGGAGAAGATCGTGATCCCGCTGTCGGTGATTTTCCGCTTCTTTCCCACCGTCAGCGAGGAGTATCAGGCCATCCGGGACGCTATGAAGATGCGTGGGATACGCTTCGGAGGAAAGAATCCGTTCCTGATGGTCGAGTACCGGCTGGTACCGCTTATTGTATCCGTGGTCAAAATCGGGGATGAACTTTCCGCTGCCGCCTTAACGCGGGGCCTTGGGGCTCCAGGGAGGCGTACCAACTTGTGCCGGATTGGGTTTCATGTACAGGATCTTATGGCGGCGCTGTTCTGCGTCGCCTGCTTCGCTCTGTTTCTGCTCCAGCCGCAGATCGCTTTTTGGGGAGGTGTCAGAGGATGATTCAGATTGACCATGTGACCTTCTCTTATGGAGAAGAAACGGAGCATACCGGTGGTGTTCGGGACATTGAGCTTCAGATCAAGCGCGGCGAGTTTGCCGTGCTCTGCGGCGAGAGCGGCTGCGGAAAAACCACGCTCACACGCCTGATCAACGGCCTGATCCCCCATTATTACGAAGGGGAGATGAGCGGCGGCGTGTGGGTCAACGGGGCTGAAGTGTCAAAACAACCGCTCTATGATACGGCGAAAATCGTGGGTAGCGTGTTCCAAAACCCGCGTTCCCAGTTTTTTAATGTAGATACAACCAGCGAGATCACCTTTGGCTGTGAAAATCTGGGCCAGCCGGCAGAAACAATCCGGGCGCGGCTGGAGAGGACGGTCCGTGATTTCCGATTGGAAAAGCTGATGGACCGGAATATCTTCCACCTCTCCGGAGGAGAGAAACAAAAAGTTGCCTGCGCCGGCGTGTCGATCATGGAGCCGGAGGTACTGGTACTGGATGAGCCATCCTCCAATCTGGATGCGGCATCCATTTCCGACCTGCGGAAAACCCTGGCTTTCTGGAAAGGTCAAGGGAAAACCATCGTCGTATCGGAACACAGGCTCTATTATCTCCGTGGTCTGGCGGATCGTTTTATTTATATGAAGGGCGGCAAAATCACACGGGAATATACTGCGGAGGAATTTAATGGCCTGTCGGAGCAAGCCCGGATGGAAATGGGGCTGCGCACTTTCGCCCTGGAACAATTACAACCGCCGCAAACACCGCAATGCACAGGGACGGAACTGGAGCTGAAGCAGTTCCGCTTTGCGTATCCCCACGGATCAGCAATCCTGCACATACAGGATTGCACGATTCCGGCCGGCCGCATTGTAGGCATCATTGGTAATAACGGGGCTGGCAAGTCCACCTTTTCCCGGTGCTTCTGCGGGCTGGAGAAGCGATGCGGCGAGGTAATCTGGAACGGCAAGCGATACCGTCCGAAAGATCGGTTGAACACCTGCTATATGGTCATGCAAGAGGTAAACCATCAGCTCTTTACAGAAACAGTCCTGGAAGAAGTGTTGATCAGCATGGAGGAGCCGGATACAAAACAGGCAGAGGAAATCCTGTCCCGGCTGGATCTCCTCCCGTTCAGAGACAGGCACCCCATGTCGCTTTCCGGCGGGCAGAAACAGAGGGTGGCCATCGCATCCGCCATTGCGTCAAAGCGGTCTATTCTCTTTTTTGACGAACCCACCAGCGGCCTTGATTACTGGCACATGAAAGAGGTCGCCGCTGTTTTGCGGCAGCTCAGCACGGAAGGCGTCACTGTTTATGTGATCACACACGATCTGGAACTGCTGCTGGACTGCTGCACGGACATCATCCATTTCGCCCAGGGAAACATTGCCGGCCAATACCCTATGGATGCGGGCGGCCTTTCAAGGGTCTGCGCTTATTTTATGGGAAGCGGCGCCTAAAGTGTGGACAGCTTCTGTGCGCGCCGGTACTCCAACGGGGACATGCCGAATTGCTTCTTGAATACCGCTGCAAACTTTCCCTGATTGGAATAGCCAACCTGCTCCGCGATTTCCGCAATGGGGCGGCTGGTGTCCGCTAAAAATTCAGCGGCGGCTTTCATACGGGCCTCCCGCAGATAGGTGGAGATGTTCTGGCCGTACACCCCACGGAAGTAGTTTTTCAAGCTGGTTTCTCCAACGGAGAATTTTTCCGCCAGCAGACGCAGAGGGATATGTTTCCGGAGATCTGCGGTGAGGATTTGTTCTGCTTTTTTGGCGATCCCCACCTGAAGTTCCGTATAAAAGCCGCAGGTTTTTGAAGGGCGCGGCTCTGTATGGAGCAGTTCGTAAATCAGTTCCAGCGTATAGATGCGCAGATAAAAGAGAGACGGCTGCTCCGACAGTGCCCAGAGTTTGTGGAAAATGGCGGTAAGTGTGCTGTCCGCCTCGTTGATATAGGTCTTTTGTCTGCGGCAATAGTTCTCACGCAGCAGAGTAAAATCCAGCTCAAAAGCGGATATCAGTTCCTGGGCGTTCTGAGAGAGCTGCTCTATATCAAAATAGATTTTAATGCCCTGATAGAGCCTTGTTGGGAAAATGTAGCCGTCCTGGGCCGTCTGCTCACTGACGGCAAAATCATTTTCCTTCAGGTATATGTAGGCTCCGTCATCCAGAAGAAGCTCACTTCTTCCTGCAACGCAGTAATTGATCAGCAGAGGCCGAAGCTCGGCATTGGCCTCGGACTCCGGCCAGTTTGACGCATTTACCTGAATAAACGCCAGGGTCACACCGGGAAAGAGCGGGTGGAAGACCATCCTTCCGCAGCCGTCCTCCTGCTCCAAAAGAAGTTCGCTGCTGTTTGGGCCGCTTTTCCATTCAACACCCAAAACGGTATCACTGTTTTTCAGGATACTTTCCATCATGTCGCGCAACAAATTTTCCCCCTTTCGCGGCAAAATGATTGAGTTTATTATAGGCTGTCCCCTTTTAGGGGTCAATCATCAAACAACAGGAAAGAGAAAACTCCTTGCTATTCGGGCCTAAACTGCCGGTATGTGCATAGAAGCGCGATTTAATCTGTGCTACTATTACGGCGGTTAGCGTTGTCTAATCCGAAAAACAATCATGTGTAGGAGGATTCTCAATGAACAGGCTTCAAGGGAAAGACTTAATCAACATCGGCATTTTTACGGCGATCTACTTTATCGTGATCTTCGCCGCGGCGTCCATCGGATTTATCCCCATTTTCATCCCGCTCATCAGTGTGATCGTTCCGCTGGTCGGGGGCATCCCCATGATGCTGTTTTTCTCCAAAATCAAAAAATTTGGTATGCTGACCATATGCGGCCTGCTGCTTGGTATCATTATGTTGCTCACCGGCATGGGCTACTGGTGCATCCCCACCGGCCTGATCTTTGGCTTGATTTCCGACTTCATGATGAAGGGCTGCGGCTACAAAAATGCCAAGCGTGAAGTCCTGATCCACGGCGTTTTCTCCATGTGGGTGATCGGCGCCTTTATTCCTATCGTCGTGACGCGGGACGACTATTACCAAAACCTGCTCCCCGGCTATGGGCAGGAATACGCCGATACGCTCATGGCCTATATGCCGGACTGGATTTTGCCGGTGCTTCTGGCGGCGGCCTTTGTCAGCGGGCTGGTAGGCGGCCTGATTGGGCGCAAAATTTTCAAAAAGCACTTTGAACGGGCGGGAATCGTATAATGAACCGCGAACTTCTCGCCAGCCAGAAAGATAATAGCGGAATTGTTTTAGACCCCCGCACAAAATTGGCGCTGCTGGTCACCATAGCTGTTTTCATTTTAGGCGGCTCGTATGAAGGCGTCATGCAGTATTACATCATCGTGCTGGCGGCGATCCCCCTGCTGCTTCTGCTCTCGGCGGGAAAATGGAAAGGCGCTGTCCTCTATCTCCTGATCTTTGGCGGAAGCCTCTGCCTGGAAATGTTCGGACTATCCTATCTGACCGGGATTGCAAATTTTATCGCGGTTGCCATTGTGGGGCTGTTCCTCCGGTTTACGCCGGGAATCGTCATGGGGTACTTCGTGGTCACGACCACAACTGTCAGCGAATTTGTGGCCGCCATGGAGCGGCTTCACTTGCCGCAGCAGATCACGATCCCCATGTCGGTCATGTTCCGCTTTTTCCCGACGGTTGCAGAAGAATGGAGCGCCATTGGGGACGCCATGCGGATGCGCGGCGTCCGCTTTGGCGGTGGAAAGGCCGGGGCTATCCTGGAATACCGCGTGGTTCCCATGATGATCTGTTCCGTCAAGATTGGAGAAGAGTTGAGTGCGGCGGCACTGACCCGCGGCCTGGGCGGACCGGTCAAGCGGACCAACATCTGTAAAATCGGGTTTCGCGCACAGGACATTGTGTTGCTCCTGATCTGCCTTGGGGCATTTGCCGCACAAGTCTATGTGTGGGCTGCAAGGGGGTGAATGCCATGATTTCGTGCAGAGATGTGTCGTTTTCCTATCCGGCAAACGGCCCTGTGGATGGGGAGCGCCTAACGGAAGGGGCGCTGAAGCATATCACCTGTACGATTGAGGACGGCTCCTTTGTTCTTCTCTGCGGGGCCTCCGGCTGCGGCAAGACGACCTTGACCCGTCTGCTGAACGGACTGATCCCCCATTACCACGAGGGGACTTTTACAGGCTCGGTCTATCTGGGCGGGAAAGATACCCGCGATCTGTCGCTCTTTGAGATTTCCCAAATGGTAGGCTCTGTGTTCCAAAACCCACGCTCCCAGTTTTTCAATGTGGATACGACCAGCGAGCTGGCCTTCGGCCCGGAAAATCACGGAATGCCCGAGGAAACCGTCCGTGAGCGGGTCCGCCTAGTGGCGGAGCAGCTGAAGCTGGAATCTCTGCTTGACAGGAGCATCTTCTCCCTCTCCGGCGGGGAGAAGCAGAAAATCGCCTGTGGGTCGGCGGCTGCCATCGACCCGGATATTTATGTCCTGGATGAGCCATCCTCCAATCTGGACGCCTACGCGATTGCGGATTTCCGAAAACTGCTCATGCGCCTAAAGGCCCAGGGAAAAACCATCGTTATTTCGGAACACAGGCTCTACTACCTGTGCGATCTGGCCGACCGTGTCCTCTATATGAAAGATGGAGAGATCCGAGGCGACTATACCGCCGCAGAATTCCAAAGCCTGCCCGCAGAGCGGCGGGAGCAAATGGGCTTGCGCCCGCTGGACTTGAACGACCTGAACGGGATAGCGCTGCCTCATGGCCGGAGCGGGGACGGCGTGTGGAAAATCCGGCAGTTCTCCTTTGCCTATAAGCATCAGCCGGAACTCCTGCGCATCGAGGAGGCGGCATTTCCCGCCGGCGGAGCAACCGCGATTATCGGGCACAATGGGGCGGGCAAATCCACCCTGTCCCGCTGCCTGTGCGGACTTGAAAAGCGGTGCGGCGGCACGGTGCAGGGCCAGGGCAGGACCTATTCCAGAAAAGAGCGGCTGAAGCTCTGCTATATGGTGATGCAGGATGTGAACCACCAGCTTTTCACGGAAAGCGTGCTGGATGAAGTGTTTCTGAGCATGGGGGCGGAGGACCGGAAAAAGGCGGAGCTCGTGCTGGAAGAGATGGATCTGCTTCCATACCGGGAGTGTCACCCCATGGGGCTGTCTGGAGGACAAAAGCAGCGGGTGGCCGTTGCCTCCGCGATTGCGTCGGAACGGCCGCTGATCGTATTTGATGAGCCCACCAGCGGACTGGACCTGTTTCACATGTGGCAGGTGGCGGAGGTGGTGAACAGAATTACAGAGCAAGGAAGAACTGCGGTCGTGGTGACGCACGACCCGGAATTTATTTTGCGGTGCTGTAACTTTGTTATCCACATGGAGCACGGTGAGATTCAGGAACGCTACTCCCTCTGCGAGCCGGAGGGCAGGGAACGCCTGCTGCGCTTTTTCCTGAACGAGATGGGATAGGAGGCAAAATGAAACTTCATGCGTCGGGCGAGGACTACCTGGAGGCCGTGCTGGTGCTCCAAAAGGAAAAGGGCATGGTGCGCTCCGTGGATGTGGCCCGGCACATGGAGGTGTCCAAGCCCAGCGTGTGCCATGCGGTGGCAACACTAAAGGACGGTGGATTTCTCACCATGGACGAGGACTTTTCCCTGCGCTTGACCGATATAGGCCGGGAGGTGGCGGAGCAGACCTATGAGAAGCACTGCTTCTTCACACGCCGGCTTATCGCGGCTGGCGTCGATCCTCAGACTGCGGAACGGGAGGCCTGCCAGATGGAGCACACCATCAGCCAGCGATCCTTTGAATTACTGAAAGAGGCGGTGGAGCCGGAATGAACGGTGAAAAATCAGAAGAAGAGGTGGTCCCCGCATGGGGAAGCTGCTGATTTTATCCATCACCGATGGCGAAGAACAGATCCTGGACAAGCTCAAGGACTTCCTGGCGGAAGAGCCTGGGATCGAGGTCGTGGAGCCGCCCGCCGAAAAGCATATCCTCACTTTTCCCGGCCTGGAGCTGCACCTGCGCAAGCAGACGGTAAAGTGGCGGGGACAGCCCCTCCATCTTACGCATCTGGAGTTCTTTACGCTGGCGTATCTGGCCCGGCGTCCCGGCTGGGTCTTCACGCAGGAACAGATCTACGAGGCAGTGTGGCAGGAGTTTCCGGAGGACTGCGGGGCGGCCGTGGTCAATATTATCAGCCAGCTCCGCCGGAAGATGGGCCCGGGCAACCCCATCCGCACCGTCCCCCACAGCGGCTATAAATTTGAACTGCCTTCTGGCCGGAAATTAGAAAATCCCCCGCAGGTTTTGTAAAATCTGCGGGGATTTTTAGATTTATTCGTGAAATCAAAAATGATGCCATGTAAGGGTGCTAAGTACATGGGAACATGGATACGATACGCGGTTGTTTTCCTTCTTGACAATTCAAGAGCGCAGTGTTATATTCAAAACATCGTTACAAAACACCGTTTTGAATTCTTCAAAAGGAGGCGATCCTATGGCAAAGCAGAGACCCGGCGTAGCTGATAAAGTGTTGGAGTACGCTAAGTTAGAGTTTTTGTCCAAGGGATTTCTGGAAGCATCCCTGCGTACCATTGCCCAGGAGGCTGGGACCAGCACCGGCTCCATCTATACCCGGTTTGGGGATAAGGAGGGACTGTTTCAGTCCATCGTGGAGCCCTGCATGAATGAGTTTAAGACCATGTTCCGCCAGATTCAGGAGGATTTTCACCAGTTCCCAGAGGAGGCCCAGCGTGCGGAGATGGGCCAGTACACCGCCCTCCACCAGGAGGAGCTGCTGGACTACATCTACGACCACTTTGATGTATTCCGCCTGCTGCTGGACGGGGCCCACGGCACCCGGTTTTCCTGCTTCCTGGATGAGCTGGTGGACATCGAGGTGGACTACACCTATCGTTACATGGAAGTCATCGGCTGCGAAAGCGTCAAGTCCGGCCTGGTGACGGAGGAGTTCATCCACATCATCGTCACCGCCTACTTCAACGGTATGTTTGAGGTGGTGCGGCACAACATGGACCGCGCCGCCGCCCACCGCTATGTCAAGATGCTCAACCGCTATCACATGGCGGGATTTTCCACCGTGTTCGATCCTCAGCCCTGACAAGAGGCTGTGCCTTTGGGTGCAGCCCTCTCATTTGCACAAAAGTTAGCATTTACTAACCAAAAGGAGGAATTTATCATGAAACAGCAAAGTCCCATGCTCCGTCTGTGGGAGCTGGGAGAAGAACAGCACGGAGGCTTGAAACGGGCAATACTCTCCGCTGTGGTGGGGGTACTGTTCGGGATGCTCCCCTACTTCGCCGCGGCGCAGATCATCCTGGGCCTGCTGAAAGGGGAGGAGAGCATACAATACTACCTGATATGGTGTGCAGTGGCGCTTGTGGGCTTTTTGTTCCGGGCCACCCTATATTCCCTGGCTCTGTCCCAATCCCACAAGGCCACCTTTGCTATCCTGAAATCTATCCGGGAGAAAGTGCTGGAGAAACTGCCAAAGATGCCTCTGGGTACGATTCTGGACACCTCCAGCGGCCAGATGAAGCAGGTCATCGTGGATCAGGTGGAGAGCATGGAGCGGCCTCTGGCCCATCTTCTGCCGGAGATGACCGCCAATGTGCTGGGGCCGGTGTGCATCCTGATCTACCTGTTTGTGCTGGACTGGCGGATGGCCCTTTTGAGCCTGGTGTCCATCCCGGTGGGCATGGCTTTCATGATGGCGGTGATGGCCGGCTACGGCAAGCAGTACGAGGGCTCGGTCAAGACCACTCAGGCCATGAACAGCGCCATTGTGGAGTACATCGGCGGCATTGAGGTCATCAAGGCGTTTAACCAGGGCAAGCAGTCCTATGCCCGCTTCTCCGACAGCGTAAAGGCCAACGCCTCCTACTTCTACCACTGGATGAAGAGCTGCCAGATGCCGGTCTCTTTGGCCCGTGCCATCTCGCCCACCACCATGATCACCATTCTGCCGGTGGGCTGGCTCCTCTATACCGGAGGGAGTTTGCCCATCGAGACCTTTATCACCACCATCGTCCTGTCTCTGGGCATTGCCGGGCCCCTGCTGGCCGCCATGGACTTTGTGGACAGTCTCGCCAAGGTAGGCACCATCGTGGGCTCGGTGGATGCCATTTTGAACGGAGCGGAGCAGGACCACGGGGAAATGCCGGCGGAGTTCCAGGGGCGGGACATCCAGCTCTCCCATGTGTCCTTCGGCTACCACGCGGACAAGGAAGTGCTCCACGATGTATCTCTCACCATCCCCGCCGGGACCATGACCGCCTTTGTGGGACCCTCCGGCTCGGGCAAGTCCACCATCGCCAAGCTGATCGCCGGCTTCTGGGATGTGACCTCCGGCTCCATTACTCTGGGCGGACAGGACTTGAAGCGGGTCCCGCTGAAGCAGCTCTATGACCAGGTGGCCTTTGTCTCCCAGGACAACTACCTCTTTGACGAGAGTATTCGGGAGAACATCCGTATGGGCCGGCCGGCAGCCACCGACGCCGAGGTAGAGGCCGTGGCAAAAGCCGCCGGGTGTGACGCCTTTATCCGCAGTTTGGAACACGGCTATGACACGGTGGTGGGCGGAGGCGGCGCCCATCTGTCCGGCGGTGAGCGTCAGCGCATCGCCATCGCCCGGGCCATGCTCAAGGACGCGCCCATTGTGGTGCTGGACGAGGCGACCGCCTACATAGATCCCGAGAACGAGGCCGTGGTCCAGCAGGCCGTGGGCAGGCTGGTGGCGGGAAAGACCGTGCTGGTCATCGCCCACCGCCTCAGCACCATCACCGGCGCGGATCAGATCGTGGTAGTCAATGGCGGCCGCATCCAGGATGTGGGCACCCACGGGGAACTTTTGAAGAACTGCCCGCTGTATCAGGAGATGTGGCGGGCGCATATGGGCGTAAAGGAGGGAGAGCAGGCATGATCGGTGTTTTGAAAAAAATCTGGGACTTTGCCGGAGAGGAGCAGGGCAATATCCGAAAGTCCATGATTTTAGGTTTCTTTTACGCGGTGTTCCACATATTCCAGATCGCGGCCATCTATGTGGTGGTGCTGGCCCTGGTGGGCGGCTCCACAGACTCCGCCCCGGCCTGGCAGGCGCTGGGGCTTCTGCTGGCCAGCATTCTGGGCCGGGCGGTCCTCAACCGCTTCAGCCAGCTCCAGCAGACCCACGCCGGCTACTTCATGGTGGCGAACAAGCGCATCTCCATCGGCGACAAGCTCAAGCGGGTCCCCATGGGCTATTTCAACGACCAGAGCTTGGGAGAACTCACCGGCATCACCACCACCGTTCTGGACGAGGTGGAGAGCACCGGCCCCATGGTGTTGGTCAGCATTCTGGGCGGCCTGATCAACTCCGCCGTCATGCTGCTGTGCGTCCTGTTCTGGGACTGGCGGATCGGCCTGCTGGCCCTGGCGGGGATGCTGGTGTATCTGGCCCTCCTCTCCGGAATGGAGAAGCAGTCCGCCAAGATCGCCCCCAAGCGCCAGCGGGACGAGGCCCGGCTGGTGGAGGCGGTGCTGGAACAGCTCCAGGGCATGAGTGTCATCAAGTCCTTTAACCTGACGGGAAAGGGCGACAAGCGGGTGCGGCAGGCGCTGGAGGACAGCAGGGCGAACAATCTGGCGGTGGAGAAGCTGTTCACTCCCTATATCTGGGGCCAGGAGATGGTCCTCCACCTGTTCAGCGTTCTAATTCTGGCGGTGTCGGTGGGGCTGTGCCTGACAGGAGCCATGTCCCTCGCCAACGCACTGATGGCGGTCATCGTTTCTTTCCTGATTTTTTCCCAGATCCAGTCCGCGGGCAGCGGCGTGTCCGCCCTGCGTCTGGTGGGCAGCTCCATTGACCACGCCAACCAGGTGGACGACATCCCGGAGATGGACCAGCGCGGCACGGCCATCCGCCCGGAGAGCCACGAGATTGTATTCGACCATGTGAACTTCTCCTATGGAAGCCGCCCCATCCTCAAGGATGTGTCACTGACCATCCCGGACCGGACCACCACCGCCATTGTGGGGCCTTCCGGCTCCGGCAAGACCACCCTCTGCAACCTGATCGCCCGGTTTTGGGATGTGGACGGCGGCCGTGTGACCATTGGTGGCCGGGATGTGCGGGAGTACACGCTGGAATCCCTCATGGAGCAGGTGAGCATGGTGTTCCAGCGGGTGTACCTCTTTGCCGACACGGTGGAGAACAACATCAAGTTCGGCTGCCCGGGCGCTACCCATAAGCAGGTGGTGGAGGCCGCTAAAAAGGCGTGCTGCCACGACTTTATCTCCGCCCTGCCGGATGGATATAATACGGTAATTGGCGAGGGAGGAGCCACGCTCTCCGGCGGCGAGAAGCAGCGCATCTCCATCGCCCGGTGCCTTTTGAAGGACGCGCCCATCGTCATCTTCGATGAGGCCACGGCCAATGTGGACCCCGAGAATGAGGACCAGCTCCAAAGGGCTATGGAAGCCCTGACCCGGGAGAAGACCGTGCTGATGATCGCCCACCGGCTCAAGACGGTGCGGGGCGCGGACCAGATCCTGGTGGTGGACCAGGGGCGCATCGTCCAAAAGGGTACCCACGACGAACTGATCCAGCAGGCGGGCATCTACCGGGATTTCGTCTCCGAACGGACGGAGTCCAGCCGCTGGACACTTTGATTGAAAAAGGCAACGCCGCGGTGTGGGTATTCTATTACCTGCACCGCGGCTGCCTGATTACAGAATATTCATATTTTTAGGATGCCGGCGCGATGGGGCCTTTTCGATGGTGAGTGCTATATGTTTCCTTCGATGTCCGAGGCCCTTTGCACTAATTTTGAGTGCCTGCATTGGAAACGCAAGGAAAAAGCATCCAAACCAGACCGCACAGTTGCATTTTCCGTGAGTTCCCTGTTATAATACCAACAGGAAAACGGCTGGAGCGCGGCGTGGTTTGGCTCGGAATATCAAATTGGAGGTATTTCGATGCGTACAGAGGATTCCCTGGAGCAATCGCTCCGCCGTGTACTGAAGGCGGCTGGCTACATGATGCGGAAATCCCATGCGCCCATCAGTGCGGACAACCTTGGCGGCTACATGATCGTGGATATGTCCAGGAATACGGTTGCGGCAGGCGGCCGCTTTGAGCTGACTTTGGAAGATGTCCGGGAGTGGGCACGGGATATGTGCTGACCGCGGCTGCGGCTGAGGGAGGAACGCCCTCAGCCGTTATGCCTTGGGCTTCATCCCTGTGGTAAGCCGCTGATGCGGCTGTCATGTAGAGAGTGCTTGTCCCAATCATTAGAAAAAGAAAGGAATTTGCTTTATGAACAAAGGAGAACTGATTGCTGGTATGGCCGAGGAGAGCGGGGTCTCCAAAGCGGATGCAGAGAAAGTCTTGAACGCATTTCTCTCCCAGGTCGAGAAAGCGTTGTGTGCGGGAGATAAGGTCCAGCTCACTGGCTTCGGCAGTTTTGAAGTGAAAGAGCGCGCTGAGCGCACTGGCCGGAATCCCAAGACCAAGGAACCCATTGTGATCCCAGCCGGGAAGATGCCGGCCTTTAAGGCAGGAAAGGCATTGAAGGACGCAATTAAATAAAAAAGCGGACGCCACAGCACAATATCAATCTGAATAAAAATTTAAGACACAAAGACGCCCCTCCGAGCACTCGCTCAGAGGGGCGGTTTTCATTCGCTGGCGCTTGCACTTCGTAGAAAACTCTCAAAGTATGGCAGAGTAGACCGGCCGTAGCGGCGCTGCCGCTCCCTTGGATGGAGTTTGCGGACCTCATTCAGATTATCCCTACTACTATTTTATATAATGGCCGTCTGGAAATATGTCAACATGAAGTTTGGAGTGAAAATTTATAGCTCCAAACGACTACACAAACAGTCCGCATTCATTGATTGTCAGAAGACGGGCCACCGTCATACAGCGCCGATGGCCCGCCTTCGACCCATTCTGGGCAGTTACTTCCTGCCCGCCACATAGCACACAGGAAGTACACGCCCCCCGAGCAGAGTGTGTTCCGTCACCCAGAAATCGTGAGACGAAAGATAAGCAATGAATTCTCCGGCGTTCCATATGTGGTAGACACGAAAGCCGGTCCGTTCCATACACCAGGTCCGCAGGCTGGCCAGTTTCCCCCCGGCGTGGACAAAGGTAGGAGCGAATAGCCACCCGCCCGGCTTTAGGACTCTCCGAGCCTCTCGCAAAACCTTTTCCGACTCCGGTAAGATATGCAGGGCATTGGCGATCACCACCGCGTCAAAGGTTTCTGTGGAATATGGCAGCCGGGAAGCATCCTGCACCGAGAAATGAAGCCTGGAAGATCCGGCCTGTTTCTTCGCCTCCGTGATCATCTTGGAAGAGGCGTCGGTGGCCTCCCACAGCCGGACATACGGAGACAGGGGAAAGGATAGCTGGCCTGTGCCGCAGGCCAATTCCAATACATTCATGTCCCGGGTGAGATGCGGACGAATGTGATTGCAGATTTCCGCATATACCGGTGCGGAGCGCCGCATGAATTTGCTGTAATACGCGGCCATTCCCTGCCAGAAGTCCAGATCTGATTTCCTCATAGCAATATGCCTCTTTCGGAGTTAGTCATTGATAACTAAAGAATACTCCAAAAGACTCCGCGCTACAAGTCTTTTTTGCAGAGGGAAGCCGCGTTGCAGACCAAACGGCCCGCAACGCGGCTTCCTTGCTATGTTAAGAGTTCTAACAACTGCCGTATGTTTTTCTTTCCGAACGATACCTGCTCCCCATCATTGATAACCAGGCAGGGAACGCTCATCACCTGATGCTTCTCCCGCAGGTCCGGGAAGTGATTCAGGTCATAGACCTGGGCGGTGATGCGGGGATTTTCCGCGGCGATCCGCTGGACCGCCGTCACCAGATCCGGGCACATGGTACAGGAGAGAGAAACCAAGATCTCTAATTTGATAGGCTTCTGGATCGACTGGATCGCTGCTCTTGTATCTTCGTCCAGAGCTTGCCCCGGCCCGGCGGCGTTGTAGAGGCCCAGAACGAAAGAGGTGAACTCATGCCCACCGGGAACGCCGTGGAAGGCGAGCCCCGTCCAGCTTCCATCCGGCCGGCATACACGGACGCAGGGAATGTGATCCGTATCGGCTACGCCGCTGATCTCCACCGACAGTTTACTGCTCTGGGCCGCCAGCTCCTCCATATATTGCCGCAACTCGGCAGAAAGGGGCGTTTCGTCCAGATACAGCCGCAGAACCAGCGGAGATGCCATTCTGGAGAACACCGTGTGGAGCTGGGCCAGCATATCCCCCGTAAAAAGCGTGCTGTTTGTTTCGGTGGACGCCGTCGTTTCTTCTGCCCGGCTCACTGGGGCCTTGGGGTGAAGGCCGGTCTTGGTCTGCATAGTGGCGCACAGGCGTTCCAGCTCCGTGGCGGCAAGGGCGCCGTCTCCCACGGCAGTGACCACCTGCCGCAGAGGCTTGACGCATACATCGCCCGCAGCGTACAGGCCGTCCGCAGTTGTCTTTTGGCTCCGGTCTGTGAGGATGTAGCCCTGCTGGTCCAGTTCCGCCAGATCTCGTACCAGCTCCGTAGCCGGCTCATAGCCGGCAAAGACAAACACGCCGAAGGTTTCGCCGTCCGCTGCGTGGTACTTGGTCACCCGCCCGGTTTTGGTATTCCGGTACCGGAGATAGCGGAGCGCAGTGTCGCCGGACACCTCCTCCACCTCTGTGTTGGTGAGGACGGTGATCTTCTCGTGGCTCCTGGCCGCGTCCGCTGTGGCCTGGGCGCAGGTGAAGTCGTCCCCCCGGATGAGAATGGTCACCTGACGGGCGTACTTGGTAAGGAACACGCTCTCCTCCGCCGCAGCAAAGCCGCCGCCCACCACAAATACATCCTTCCCGGTGAAGAACTCTCCGTCGCAGGTGGCGCAGTAGGCCACGCCCCGGCCTCGAAACTGTTCCTCCCCCTGGAAGCCCACCATGCGGGGATGGGCGCCGGTGGCCAGCAGGACGCCGAAACACTTCAAATCTCCCCGGCCGGTGCGGACGGTCTTTACATCGCCGGAGAGTTCCAGCCCAGTGACCTCGGCCAGCAAAAACTCAGCGCCGAAGCCCTCCGCCTGCTTCCGCATGGTCTCGGTAAGCTCCGTCCCGCTGGTCCTGCCCACGCCGGGATAATTCACCACTTCCGAGGTAATGGTGATCTGCCCGCCGAAGTGGTCCTTCTCCACGACCACGACCCGGTAG